>Ga0209258_100075_pt1 | contig 270751 bp, 223 predicted proteins | sample Araplaol_mTSA_r2_FD_184281 | JGI IMG/M metagenome (GOLD analysis project Ga0209258, IMG submission 184281) | Arabidopsis root microbial communities from North Carolina, USA - plate scrape CL_Col_mTSA_r2 (SPAdes) (version 2) | ecosystem: Host-associated > Plants > Roots > Endosphere | place...
GTGGCTTAGTTATAAGACCACTCTTTTGAGTTTGCATGTGGCATCCTATAGAAAATGATACAAGAAATTGCAGCTTGCATAGCAATGTCTGCTTAGAGAAGATTGTTTTTATAGGAATAAAAAATAAGGCTGGTCTTTTAGACCAGCCTTAAAGTTCTTTTTTTAACTTTTTTTCTCGAGGACTTGTTTTTCAACATAGAAATACAACCTCATCCCATTTGGTGACCCCGGTGGTGCAGACTTCAAACCAGGTGGTTAAATCTCTGGAAAAATTTGGTGAACTGGATATAAAAGTCAAGAGGTAAATGGACATAATTATACATAAAATAAAGCGGAGTGCTGAATAATTCACATAGGCATATTAATTCCTTAATCCTTATCTATATACAAACTGTATTTGTCAGGGAGAAGTTTCTTGTACCGAGATCTTCTCATGCAATCTGCTTAGGCCTAAGAGGCTTATTCCCGAACTGAGTCAGTAAATCATAAAGGGCTTTTGACTTATATTTGTTATAGGCAACAACTGTTGAAAATACCATCAATGGATTTACAAAATCAAGATTATAAAGAGCTTATTACCGGAATAGGAGATTTGCTTATCTCTGGAAAGGAGAAGGCGGCTCAACAAGTGAATACCATTTTGGTTGAAACTTATTGGACAATAGGTCGGTATATAGTAGAATATGAGCAGGGTGGGAACGTGAAGTCCGAATATGGAAGTCAATTGTTCGAGCGCCTTTCCCGAGACCTGACTCAAGCTTATGGTAAAGGTTTTAGTCGGTCTAACTTGCTATATATAAGGAAATTCTATATCACTTTCCCAAAACGTGAGACAGTGTCTCACAAATTGACATGGAGCCACTATTTTGAGATTCTTAAAGCCGACAATGATCTGGAAATAAGCTTTTATGCCAAACAGGCTGAAAAGGAGAAATGGAGTGTACGGGAACTAAAAAGGCAAATGAAAAGTATGTTGTTTCACAGATTGGCTTTAAGCACAGATAAAGAAGGAGTATTGAAACTGGCGAATAAAGGTCATGAAGTTCAGCAGCCTGAAGATTTAATTAAGGACCCGTTTGTGCTGGAATTTTTAAATATACCAGAGCAACATCTATATCATGAGAATGAGCTGGAAGAAAAGTTGATTAATAACCTGCAACATTTTTTACTTGAACTTGGAAAAGGATTTGCTTTTATTGCCAGACAATATCGTATTAGTATTAGTGGTAAACATTTTCGATTAGACCTACTATTCTATCATCGCATACTCAAATGTTTTGTTCTTATTGATTTAAAACGTGGGGAAATCGATCATAGTGACATTGGCCAGATGAACTTATATCTTAATTATTTTAAGAAGGAGGAAGCTGCTGAAGATGATAATGAACCAGTTGGAATATTACTGGGAGCTTATAAAGACCAGATATTAGTTGAATATGCAACCAGTAGTATCACAAACAAAATATTGCTTGCTAAATACCAGTTGTATTTGCCCGATAAAAAGCAATTGGAAAGTGCCTTGAATAAGTTATTAGATTTTTAAGAGATTTGTCAATGCAGATTGTATAAGAAATTGTGGTGTTAATATATGGTTGCAACAAGAAAAAATCCCGGCTTGCAGGTAAAAGTTTTTTATTCAAATCGGATGATTAGATCTTTGGAAAGACTAAGTGCGCTGGATATAAAGACTGTTAGAGCCGAAGCTGAGATAAATGACATAAACGCAAAAAGTCGCGATTAATCGCGACTTTTTGTTTTGTGACCCCTCAGGGACTCGAACCCTGGACCTACTGATTAAGAGTCAGTAGCTCTAACCAGCTGAGCTAAGGAGTCATCGTTTTACCGTTGAACGGGCTGCAAATCTAACACCTTGTTTTATAATTCACAAAACTTCTTTAACTTAAATAAAAAAAATCGGGCTAAATGCCCGGAAAAGGAGTTTTAAGAATGGAAACAGCTTATATAGTAGCCGGGTATAGAACCGCCGTGGGCAAGGCCAAGCGTGGCGGATTCCGCTTTTCCCGGCCTGATGATCTGGCCGTAGAAGTAATTACAGGATTATTGAAAAGTGTCCCGCAACTCGATCCGAAACGGGTGGACGACCTCATTGTAGGTAATGCCGTTCCCGAAGCAGAGCAGGGGTTGCAGATAGGGCGCATGATATCCGTAAGAGCTTTGGGAATAGAAGTTCCTGGCATGACCGTAAACCGGTATTGTGCTTCCGGGCTGGAAACAATTGCTATTGCCACCGCTAAGATCCAGTCTGGCATGGCACATTGCATCGTGGCCGGAGGTACCGAAAGCATGAGCCTGGTGCCGGTAGCCGGTTGGAAAACCGTTCCAAATTATAAAGTAGCTACCACTACACCTGAGTATTACCTCGGTATGGGATTGACAGCAGAAGCTGTTGCCAGTGAATATAAGGTCTCCAGAGAGGACCAGGATATATTCTCCTTCAGATCCCATCAGAAGGCCTTAAATGCCATCCAGAACGGGTATTTTAAGGAAGGTATTTTACCTATCTCAGTAGACGAGGTATATGTAGATGAAAGAGGAAAGAAACAACAACGCACATATGTTGTTGATACTGATGAAGGTCCGCGTGCAGATACTTCTGCAGAAGCCCTCGCTAAACTGAAACCGGTATTTGCCGCCGGTGGCAGTGTTACCGCAGGTAATTCCTCCCAGACATCAGACGGGGCTGCCTTTGTGGTAGTCATGAGCGAGACAATGATGAAAGAACTGGGACTACAGCCAATAGGCAGGTTGGTCGGCTGTGCTTCCGCAGGTGTTCATCCGCGTATCATGGGCATAGGGCCGGTGGCTGCTATTCCTAAAGTATTGCAGCAGGTAGGCAAGACATTGAATGATATAGACCTGGTGGAACTGAATGAAGCATTCGCTTCTCAGTCAATCGCTGTGATAAGAGAACTGGGGATTAACCCGGATATCGTAAATATTAACGGCGGAGCTATCGCATTGGGACATCCGCTGGGATGTACCGGTGCTAAACTTACCGTACAGATCTTAGGCGATCTGAAACGCCTGAATAAGAAATACGGTATCGTAACAGCATGCGTAGGCGGTGGCCAGGGTATTGCAGGAGTGATCGAAAGATTTTAATGTTAAGGAGTCGTTTAGTAGCTATCTGCTAAACGACTCTTAATAAACAAACGTCTCCTGCCGGGTATACCCGATACTTCTGTCAAACACTTCTTCGGCTGTCAGCTTTTTACCGATCACATACATTCTATGGATCTCATACTCAAGTGATAACGGATCTGTGGTAAACAAATCCCTGCCGTCTTTTGTCACTACCAGGTACTCATTGCCAGCAATCACTTTAGAAGTAGCCTTGCAAATTATAAACCCGTCTCTCACATGTAAACAAATAGATCTAACGGCAGCGCCTGCGTAAATAATCTTAAACGCAGGCTCAATGTAATAATCCCCAAAAATTATATCCTGTATAGTGTTATACATATACACAGGGATGTTATAATGTAAGGCAGGATCTTTCAATGCCTGCTGCATCTTAGAGAAATTATTATAACAGATCCTGTTTTTCCTGACAGACGCACTGAGGTTAACGCCTAGTTTATCCTTGTATAGTTGAAGGAAGGAGGCACTGAGATGATATTGATTGCTTTCATACGCGATATATGTAGATGCCGGGACCTTCAGGTATTTATACATTCTCATTACGCTTACACCTAATAGTTCTCGTACCATTAATAACGGAGTAACCATATATTTTCAATTTAGTGGATTGGAAATGGGGGTTTTACTTATCTTTATATCATATTATGATAAAACTTAATAATCAGATACTCAATCTGATTATCATAATATATTCCTCTGCAAAAATAGCAGTATTTAAATACAATTAACAAATAAAGTTTACTATGTTGTAAATTGATAAACAAGATATTATAATGATTATATCCATATTAAAATGATAATTAGCAGATCAGAATAATAAGAAATTGATCAGTTTAGGAAAGATATACTGAGGATAAATATCTTGCTATCAAAATCAGGTGTCCTGCTATCAATAAGGTTGATAATCATCTCATTCTATCTAAAATCAACGAATTATAAATAAAATAATCCCAATGAATTAAACTTTTTACTAATTTGCTACCGTAAACTTTGGGGGACCTGTGTAAAAGCCTATATCAATCCAGATATTTCATCCCTATAATTATATAACCATATCATTTTTATGGATCGCAGACAATTCCTTACGCTTTCTCCTGAAAGCAGGCAAACAGTGAAAGCGACTACCACCGGCGCTCGTACAGATTCCGGTACCAACGCCTACACAGGAGCTTTCGATACCGCTCAGGTTGTACACCTGCTCAAACGTACCATGTTCGGAGCTACCCCCGCAGATATTGCATGGGCCAAAGGACTGGGTATGGACGCGGCAGTTGAAGCCCTTATCACCACCACCAGCACTATAGCTACCTCTCCGTTAAATACCTACGGCGATGATGCTACCGGTATCGCCCCCGGCGCTACCTGGGTAAACTCAGCACCGCCGCCCGTAGCCACACAGGATCTCGACCTGGACAAAATGCGCCGCCCTACCTACCAGGCATGGTGGGTAAGCATCATGCTTTCACAGGGTCGCAGCATCCAGGAAAAAATGATGCTCTTCTGGGCCAATCACTTCTCTATCGAAACCGATAAAGTACAGGATGCCCGCCTGGTATACAGATATAATAATATGCTCCGTGCAAATGCTATGGGTAACTTCAAAACACTTGTAAAAGAAGTTACACTGGCTCCTGCTATGCTCATCTACCTCAACGGTTACCTCAATGGTAAAGAAGCGGCTGACGAAAACTATGGCCGCGAATTACAGGAACTGTTCACCGTAGGTAAAGGCCCGGATTCGCATTACACCGAAGACGATGTTAGAGCTGCTGCCCGTGTCCTCACCGGATTCAGAGTAGACCCGGTTAGCATGACCAGCTACTTCGAAACTACCCAGCACGATATCACCAACAAAGAATTCTCTGATTTCTATCTCAATAAAAAAGTATCAGGAAAAACAGGACCAGATGGTGCTACTGAATTGGACGATCTGTTAAGTATCATTTTCTCCTCTAACGAAGTGGCTAAACACATCGTACGTAAAATCTATCGCTTCTTTGTATATTACCTGATTGATGATGCTGTTGAAACAAACGTCATCACCCCATTGGCTGCTATCTTCGTTGCCAACAACTACGATATCACTCCGGTACTCAGAGCATTATTCAAAAGCGAACATTTCTTCGATCCGTTAAATATGGCCTGCCTCATCAAAAGCCCGGTAGATTTCACCATAGGAATGTGCCGCGAATTTGATGTCAAATTCCCTGCTGCTTACGCAGACGCATATACCGCCTGGAATACCATACGCGATACAATGAAGAATATGTTGCAGGATGTTGGTCAGCCTCCACTGGTGGCCGGTTGGGAAGCCTACTACCAGGAACCGCAATACCACGAACTGTGGATCAACACCGATACCCTGCCTAAACGGAACATGCTGAGCGATATGCTTGTCAGCAACGCTGGCTTTGCCAACCTCAAAATCGATACAATAGCCTTCGCAGATAAATTATCCGATCCTTCTGATCCTATTGCACTTATAAACGATTCTCTGGATCTGATGTACCGTATCGAAATATCGGATGCTTCCCGTGCCATCTTAAAAAATAACTTCCTGCTCAGCGGACAAAGTCCAAATAGTAATTACTACTGGACTGATGCCTGGAATGCTTATAAAGCAAGTCCCGGCGATGCCGTTGCCCGCCAGGTAGTAGAAAGCCGTTTACAATCGCTCTACAAGTACCTGATGGACCTGTCTGAATATCAATTAGCCTGATCTTAGAAAGACCTAACCTATTACTATGAAACGCAGAGACTTTCTTAAATATACCGCGCCGGCCACCGTACTGCCCACTTTTATAAATGGGTTTGCCGTAAAAGCTTTTGGTGCATCATCGTCATTGATGGCCGCTCTGGAAGCTTCTGCTACCGATAACGACCACGTACTGGTAATGATCCAGCTGGCAGGTGGTAATGATGGCCTTAACATGGTAGTGCCACTGGACATATATGGTAAATACCAGGCTGCACGCCCCAATATTGCCATCGCTGAGGGCAAGGTGCTGCCACTCGTTAATAATATTAAAACAGGCCTGCATCCTGCATTAAAAGAGATACAGGAACTATATGATGATGGAAAAGTTTGTATCGTACAGAGTGTGGGATACCCTTCTCCGGATTACTCCCACTTCCGCGCTACCGATATCTGGTTAACCGGTTCCGATCAGAACCAGGTATTGACAACCGGCTGGGCCGGACGTTACCTGTCTACTGAATATCCCGATTTTCCTAATAACTATCCGAACGATAAGGATACTGATCCGCTGGCTATCCAGATAGGCTCGATCGTATCGCCAGCCTTCAACGGTACTAATGCTAATATGGGTATTGCTATCACCAGTGCTACAGACTTCTACAACCTGATTGACGGTGTACAGGACCCCGTTCCTAACACTCACGCAGGTATAGAACTGGATTATATCCGTACCATTGCCCGCCAGACCAACAAGTTCGCTGATGCTATCAAAGCGGCGGCTTCCAAGGTGACTGCTCAAAGTCCTTATCCGGATAATGGCCTGGCTGAACAACTTAAAATAGTAGCGCGCCTTATCGCTGGTGGACTCAAAACCCGCCTCTACATGGTAAGCCTCGGCTATTTCGATACGCATGCAAGTCAGACCCAGGGGGGAGATAATACCACCGGTTACCATGCAGAACTGCTGGGCCGCCTGTCTACTTCTATCAAAGCATTCATGGACGACCTCACCAACCTGAAAGTATCCCGCCGCGTGGCAGGTATGACTTTCTCAGAATTTGGCCGTCGTACCAAATCCAATGGTAGTATGGGGACAGACCATGGTGCTGCTGCTCCGATGATCCTCTTCGGGGATTATGTGCTGCAGGGCGTTCTCGGCGCTTCTCCTACCATTCCGGATGCTACTTCCGTGAATGATAACATGCCTATGCAGTACGACTTCCGTTCTGTATACGCTTCCCTGCTGGAACAATGGTTCTGCGTGGATAATACCACCCTGCAGACCATCCTGCTAAAAGATTATCAACGCCTGCCAATCATCAGCGGTATTGCCTGCGGTACCATCACGGCTATCGATGATATTAACAACGGCAGTACACACCTCATCACCAATTACCCGAATCCTTTTGTGGATACTACCACATTAAAATATAAGTCCAAAGGCGGTCATACCATGATCCAGATCTTTGATACCATGGGCCGCCTGATAAGCGTGCCGGTCAATAAAGTACTGGCAGTAGGGGAGTACACCACTTCTTTTGATGCCAGACAACTTGCCACCGGAACATATTATGCCCGGCTCCAGAACGGGCCTTACCAACAGGTAAGAACAATGCTGAAAGTGAAATAAAAAAGATACTCCTGGTCCAATCAGGAGTATCTTTTTTTAAACAGTGTTGCAAATTCCTTTATCTTTGCCTTCGCAGGTGAAGAAACAGTTTCTATATAAAATTTTAGCGGTAACGCTCCTGGGTGTATTTACATTTAATACTATCCCAAGGGAGTTTATTCACCAGTTCCTCGACCATCACGATACAAAAGATACCCCTGTATCTCATGATGGGCCCGCATTCTCCGTTAAACACCAGCACTGCGCATTCCTGCAGATAGAACCAGAGCCGTACGTACACGTTACTGCTTCTTATCATGCACTGATACAAAATATCATCTGGAATTACGCTTCCCCATACATGCCTGTTATCAGGTATACTCCGTTCAGGGCATTATCCCTTCGTGCGCCTCCGGTAGCATAAGCCCATACTACTCTCTCAAATCATTATTGAATAATTAAGAAATTGTTATGCACTATTTACGTGTCTTTATATTCAGCGCCATCGCTGTTTTAATACTCTCATCTGCATTTGCCAGCGAGGCTGATAATTCATTAAGCGGAAACATTACGGATAAATCATCCAAAGCTGCTTTACCCGGCGCCACAGTATATCTGCCAGACCTCCATGTAGGTACTACTGCAGATGCACAGGGGCATTATTCCATTAAAAATCTGCCTAAAGGCAGATACCTGGTAGAAGTACATTACATTGGTTATGCTGCTTTTACACAATCAACACTCATCAGCGGCGATACCAGGCTGGATATTTCCCTTTCAGAAACACTGATAGAAAAGAACGAAGTAGTAATTACAGGTGTGAACCTCGCAACTACCCTTAAACAAACACCTACACCGGTAAGTATTGTAAGAAGGGATTACCTGGATGCTAATATCTCTACCAATATCATAGATGCTATCGCTAAACTACCGGGTATTAGCCAGCTGACTACAGGTCCTGCTGTATCGAAACCTTTTATCCGCGGACTTGGTTACAACCGTGTTGTAGTGGTTAGTAATGATGTAAGGCAGGAAGGACAGCAATGGGGAGATGAACATGGTATTGAGATAGATGATTATAATGTAAGTAAAGTAGAAGTGCTGAAAGGCCCTGCTTCTCTGGTATACGGATCAGATGCGCTGGCAGGGGTGGTGAATATCGTTCCTCCCGGTCCGGTACCGGAAGGCCGCATCAAAGGAAATGTGGCAGCCAACTATCTTTCCAATAACGGCCAGATTGCTTATCACGCTGATATCGCCGGTAATCATAATGGCTTCAACTGGAGCCTTTACGGTACACAAAAATGGGCGCACGACTACCAGAATAAATACGATGGTTATGTATATGGCTCAGGATTTAACAACACCAACTTCGGAGCAGCTATAGGTCTCAGCAAAAGCTGGGGATCATCCACTTTAAGCTTTACTTCTTTTAATCAACATTTAGGTATAGTGGAGGGAGACCGTAATGCAGAAGGACAGTTCATCAAACCTGTCAATAACAATGGTGTGGCAGATGAAGCCGTAGCTACCAGCAGCGATTTTAAATCTTATAGCCTGGGCTTACCCCGTCAGCAAATCAATCACCAGAAAATAGTCTGGGATAATAACATTTACCTGAATAATGGTGGACGCTTAGGATTAACATTGGCTTACCAGCTGAACCGTCGCCAGGAATTCGGCGATGTACTTGCACCGAATGAAGCAGGCTTATATCTTAAACTGAATACATTCAACTACGCGCTGAAATACTATCTGCCGGAAATGAATGGCTGGCAGACAACCGTTGGGGTAAATGGTATGCAGCAGCATAATGATATCTCTTCCAGCAAGGAATTCCTTGTACCCGGATATGATTTATTTGATGCAGGTATTTTTGCTGTTACCAGTAAGACTTTCAACAAACTGACATTAAGTGGTGGATTAAGATTTGATAACCGGTCTATGAATGTAAAAGCACTTTCTTTAGATGCTGATGGAAAGCCTGTCAGCACCGGTGGAAATACTAAATTCACTGCCTTCGATAAGAACTTCTCCAATATCTCCGGAAGTATAGGTATCAGCTATGCTGCCAGTAATATGGTAACATTAAAATTAAACGCCGCCCGTGGTTTCAGAGCGCCTAACATCTCAGAACTGGCGGCGAACGGTGTACATGAAGGCACCATCAAATATGAATACGGGAATAATGATTTGAAACCAGAAGTAAGTACACAGGGAGATGCCGGTATCGATTTTAGTTCTGAGCATGTATCTGTTGCTGCCAGTGTATTCTACAATCATATTACTAACTTTATCTTCAGTCGTAAATTATTTAATGCAGCTGGTAGCGATTCCATTCCTGCTACAGATAATGATGCAGGATACAGCGCTTTTAAATACCAGCAGACTACCGCCAATTTATATGGTGGGGAATTTACCCTTGATATTCATCCTCATCCGATCGACTGGCTACATTTCGAGAACACCCTTTCTTATGTAAGAGCTGTAATTCCTAATGGCACTGATTCTACAAAATATCTGCCTAACATTCCTGCTGGCCGTTGGTTATCAGAATTAAAGGGAAGGTTTAAAAAAGTAGGAGGAGTGATGCAGAACGCATATCTCAGTGTGGAGATGGACAAGACATTTGCACAAAATGATGTTTTCTCTGCTTACCAGACAGAGACAGCTACACCAGGTTATACATTGTTCAATGCAGGACTTGGAACTGATTTTGTAAATAAGAATAACAAAGTATTATTCTCATTGCACCTGGCTGCTAACAACCTCACGGATGTTGCCTATCAGAATCATTTAAGCCGGTTGAAATATGGGCCTGAAAATGATGTAACAGGCCGCTATGGTGTATTTAATATGGGAAGGAACTTCAGTGTGAAAGTGACGATACCAATTGATTTCAGATAATAAAAAAAGAGGTTGTAAAAGTATACAACCTCTTTTTTTATGGACAATGTTGTCTTAAAGCGTTGATCAGCGTTTTATTGTAAGTGAGCAGGGTTGGCTTGTCCGGATCTATCGTAATATCTTCCAGTTTCTCATTCGTCTTATCCAGTCTTAACCATCCTATCGTAGATTCATGATCTTTCTCGCTGGAGAAAAGTTGTATGAACAGTTTACTCTTTTCTTCCCGGTCTATCCTCACTTTGATATTTTCCTTTTTAGTACCATCGGATTCAAAGCTGGAACTAAGGACGATATCAGAAATAGCCTTATAACATTCGGGGGAATAATGCCCCGCCTGTGGCCGCAAAGTACCTGAAGTGGGGACCATAGACGCGGTGTCTGCGCCTATATCCTTAATGGTTGAAGTATCTGCCTTGGTTTCCTGAGAGGTAGATACGCAACTGCTTAACAATACTACAGACAGGACGTACAATAGGTGTGATGGTTGCATGATAGGTCTTTTATGAGGAGTATCACAAAAGTCGTGCAATGATTATTTTTCAGGAAGATCTGCCGTACTCTCATCGTAGTAAACAAAGAAGTACAGGTAGATAACCCTGCTGATACGCATGAGCCATGGTTGTAATACAACCAGTAATACGCCGTTTATTCCCAGCCATATAAAGATGCTGTTATCCTGCCAGGAGATGCCGATCAATACCCAATAGGCAACAAGGGTCGCTACAGAAAGGGCTACACTTAATGCATAACTCACATAACCGGTACCAAACCAGAAGCCTTGTTCCAGTTCGAATTTCTGACCGCACACCGGGCAACGTTCCGGCATATCGAAAATTTTGGATAAGCGCCAGTGAAAAGGGTTTTTGTCCTTGTACATATGGCCTTTACGGCAATGTGGACATTTCATACCTAACAGGCTGAGGAGATAATTCGGTCGCTTTTTACTCATGATGCAAAGATAAAGAGGAAAACCGGGGTTTTCCTCTTCTCTTGTTAATGTTGTACTTCCCGTTCTCCTATTTGCTGTCTCCACATAGCGTAATACAATCCTTTCTCGTTCAGCAGGTTTGCATGCGTACCAGTTTCTATAATGCGTCCTTTTTCCAGCACATAAATCCTGTCTGCATGCATAATAGTAGATAACCTGTGTGCGATCATCACGGTAATATGCTCGCGGGTAGAAGTAATTTCACGTACAGTAGTGGTAATCGCCTGTTCTGTAATAGAATCCAGTGCGGAAGTAGCCTCGTCAAACACCAGCAAACGCGGACGACGGAGTAATGCCCGTGCAATGGATAAACGTTGCTTCTCTCCACCGGAGATCTTCATTCCGCCTTCTCCTATTACAGAATCTAGTCCATGGTCTGCCCTGGCAAGCAGGGTATCACAACTGGCCTGTCTCATGGCCTGCAGGATCTCTGCATCTGTGGCACGGGGATTCACAAATAACAGGTTCTCTTTGATACTACCGGAGAATAACTGTGTGTCCTGTGTTACAAAACCTATCTGGTAACGTAATTCTTCGATATCTATTTTCGTACTTTCTACCCCGTTATACTTAATACTTCCTTCGGGAGGATTGTATAAACCTACCAGCAGTTTTACCAGGGTGGTTTTACCGGAACCAGACGGACCTACAAAGGCAATTGTTTCACCGGTCCTCGCCTTAAAGGAGATATGGTCCAGCGCCTTGGTCGTGGCAGTCAGGTGTTGAAAACCTACATTCTCGAATGACAGCGTATCGATCTGGTTTATTTTCACAGGGTTGGCCGGCATTTCTTCTACCGGGGTATTCAGTATACTTTCAAAATTCAGCAGGGATACCTGTGCTTCCCTATAGGAAAGGATAATATTTCCCAGTTCCTGTAACGGGCCAAAAATAAAGAAGGAATACAACTGCAGCGTAAAGAGCTGTCCTACGGTTACAGTATCCCTGTAAATCAGGAACAGCAGCATAAAGAGGATCACCTGGCGCAGTAAGTTCACAAATGTTCCCTGTACAAAGCTGATACTACGGATGCTACGTACCTTTTTCAGTTCCAGCATCAGGATACGGATGGTGGTAGAGTTGAGCCTGCGGATCTCCTGGTTGGTGAGCCCAAGGCTTTTTACCAGCTCTATATTACGGAGCGATTCAGTAGTAGCCCCTGCCAGCATGGTGGTCTCCTTTACGATCGTCTTCTGGATGGTTTTGATTTTACGGCTTAGTACATTCATGAGCCAGCCCAGTAACAGACATCCGCCGAAATACACGAATACCAGGCTCCAATGCACCCGGAAAGCGTATACCATCACGAATACTACCCCTACCAGGGCCACGAACAGTACGTTCACAAAAGAGGTGATGAACTTCTCGCAATCAACCCTTACCTTCTGCAGAACAGCCAGTGTTTCACCGCTTCGCTGGTCCTCAAACTGCTGATAAGGCAGTCGCAATGAGTGGCGTAACCCATCGGTATACACCCTGGCACCGAACTTCTGAATGATCACATTCACAAAGTAGTCCTGGAAGGCTTTGGCAATACGCGAAATCATCGCCACACTGATAGACGCCAGCAACAGCCATAATACCCCATTAATATAATCCGACTGGCTACGTGGCAATGCTTTGACATCGGTATGCGGATGCGAGGCAAACATATCGATGATCCTGCCGAAAATGTATGGGTCCAATAGAGAAAATACCTGGTTAATGGTGGCCAGAAATAGTGCCAGCACGATCAACCATTTGTAACTTTTTAAATAATGCAAAAACAATTTCATGCTTGAATATGGTCTAGATTGTAAAGGTACATTAAATTGATGTTGCAACATATTATAATGATAGTTGTACTCAGAAAAATACAGTAACTTAATAGGAAGAACAGGTTACACAGTTACTTCGCAACGGCAAAGCTCACCAAAACGGCAATTTCCACGTTTCCCAAATTATCTGCACATCATCTCTTAATCTTTTCATTATGAAGGCCTACGATGAAAAACACATCAGAAACATCGTACTATTGGGTGCCGCCAAGAGCGGCAAAACTACCCTGTGCGAAACCATGTTATTTGAAGCCGGTATTATTCCCCGACGTGGTACGGTAGAAGAACGAAATACCGTATCAGATTATCATGATATTGAACACGAAAGAGGCAGCTCTGTATATGCTACCTGTCTGCACACAGAATGGCGTAATTACAAGATCAATATTATCGATACGCCCGGACTGGAAGACTTCATTGGTGAAGTAATTGCTTCTATCCGCGTATGTGATACCGCTCTTTTACTGCTGAATGCCCAGCATGGGGTGGAAGTAGGAACAGAGCTGATATGGGATTACGTAGATAAATACCGGAAACCTACTATATTGGTCGTCAATCAGCTGGATACAGAATTTGCCAACTTTACGGCTACTGTGGATGATGCCCGGCGGGTATTCGGGTCTGCCGTTACTATTATGCAATATCCGGTTAACCAGGGTATTGGTTTTAACAGCGTGATAGACCTGCTTAAAATGACCTTATACCGTTTCCCTGAAAACGGAGGGAAACCGGAAAAGCTGCCTATCCCGGACAGTGAAAAGGAAACCGCTGAACGCCTGCATAATGAACTGGTGGAAAAAGCAGCGGAGAATGATGATACCCTGATGGAACAATATTTTGAGAAAGGGAATCTGGACGAGGATGAACTGAGGCAAGGGTTGAAGATAGGGATGCTGAAACACCAGGTATTCCCTGTATTCTGCCTGTCTGCCGTAAATAACATGGGTAGTGGTCGTCTGATGGGTTTCATAGACAACGTTGCCCCTGCGGCAGTGGAGATGCCTCCGGAACAGACGGAACATGGGGAACCTATTCCATGCGATCCTGCCGGGCCTCCGGTATTATTTGTTTTTAAAACCCTCCTTGAACCTCATATCGGCCGGTTATCCTTCTTTAAAGTGATTTCCGGCGAGATAAAGCCGGGTGTAGAACTCTACAATGAGAAAGGGAATACATCCGAACGCCTTAACCAGTTGTTCATTGCCGATGGGCGGAACCGCAACGCCGTGGAATCATTACGATCGGGAGACATCGGGTGTACGCTTAAACTGAAGAATACATTAACAAACCATACTTTAAGTGATAAGCAATCAGGTACTCAGGTAACGCCTATCGTATTCCCGTTGCCTAAAGTACGGGTAGCTATAGAAGTAATTAATAAGGCAGATGATGAGAAACTGGGAGAGGTGCTGGCAGAGATGCACATGGAAGATCCTACCCTGGAGATCGAGTATAACAAAGAGCTGAAACAGGTTATTCTGCATGCGCAGGGGGAACTGCATCTTTCATTAATCCGCTGGCAGCTGGAACATGTGTATAAAATGCCGGTGGAATTCTTTTCGGCTAAGATCCCTTACCGGGAAACTATCCGTAAGTCCGCCATGTCTAATTACCGGCATAAGAAGCAGTCGGGTGGGGCAGGGCAGTTTGGAGAAGTATTTATGAAGATAGAGCCTTACTACGATGGGATGCCTCCCGTTAAAGAATTCCCTGTACGTGATACCGATACAATAGACTTAAGCTGGGGCGGCAAACTGGTATTCAATAACTGTATTGTGGGTGGTGCAATTGACAATCGCTTCTTACCCTCTATCCTCAAGGGCATTATGGAAAAGATGCAGGAAGGGCCGTTAACAGGTTCTTATGTACGTGATATCCGCGTAAGCGTATATGATGGCAAAATGCATCCGGTAGACAGTAATGATATCTCTTTCAAAATCGCTGGTATGATGGCCTTCAAGGATGCTTTCCACCAGGCAGATCCCCAACTATTAGAACCAGTCTTTGACGTAGAGACCACTGCTCCGGATAGCATGATGGGAGATATTATGGGCGAGTTACAAACCCGGCGTAGCATTATAACGGGAATGGATACGTTGAATGGCTACCAGATAATCCGTGCCCGCACACCACAGGCGGAATTAGACAAACTCTTTGCCGCATTACGTAATGCTACCCAGGGTAAGGCAAAGATCAGAACTGTATTTGCTGAATATGCCCCTGTTCCCGCAGATTTACAAAAGAAATTAATGGAAGAATATAAGCGGGAAGAAGTAGCAGTATAATGATCCTCCACCAATTTTACATGCTTGTATTGATTGGGAACTGACGGAATGCATACATAACGATTAACCCGGAGCGATTTTTAATTCCGGCTTTTGCCGGAATTAAAAATCGCTCTTAAAATTATTACTCAACCATTTATTTTCAGGATAATAAAGCCATTATACCATCCCTGCCAATTCCTTCTGTCCAAACTCTTACTATATGGCTGGATCTACCATCCTGCATACAGGTCCATTAGCCGCGTGCTCATCTGTGCATGGCAATGATGCAATAAATATTTAAGTCTAATGGCATGATTTTGATATGAGAATGAATAGAACATAATACAACTACACTATGAATACTTCTAATCTGATGAAACAGAAACCCATTCCTTTCAGGGTACCGGTAAATATTCCTCCCGGATCACCATATCCTTTGGGCGCTACCTGGGATGGAAAAGGAGTAAATTTTGCTCTTTACGCCGATAATGCTGCTGGTGTAGAGCTTTGTCTTTTTAGTAATGATCAGAAAGAGAGTGCACGTATTCATCTTGTTGAGCGTTCACATCAGATATGGCATGCTTATATACCTGATCTTAAACCCGGTCAACTCTACGGTTTCCGGGTATATGGGCCTTATGAACCAACACAGGGACACAGATTTAACCCGAATAAATTATTGCTGGACCCTTACGCAAAAGCAATTGCAGGGGTAGTCAACTGGCACGATGCACTTTTTGGGTACCAGGTGGGACACCCGGACGCTGATCTGAGTTTCAGTGAAGTTGACAGTGCCCCTTTTGTACCTAAGTCGGTTGTTATTAATGATGCGTTCGATTGGGAAGGAGACAAATTACTTAAAATTCCTTATCATAAAACGATCATATACGAATTGCATGTAAAAGGTTTTACACAGCTTCATCCTGATATTCCCGAAGAGATCAAAGGTACTTATGCCGGCATTGCACACCCCGTTACTATTTCATACCTGAAAAACCTGGGAATTACGGCAGTAGAACTAATGCCAGTGCATCATTTTGTAGCTGACAGACATTTAGTAGAAAAGGGACTGACTAACTATTGGGGTTATAATACGATTGGTTTTTTTGCGCCTGATGCACGGTATTCTTCCAGCGGTGTACATGGGCAACAGGTTACAGAGTTTAAACAAATGGTGAAAGAGCTGCATAAGGCCGGTATTGAAGTAATTCTGGATGTAGTTTATAACCATACTGCAGAAGGCAACCATATGGGGCCAACACTTTCATTTAAGGGAATAGATAATGCATCTTACTACCGGCTTACAGAAGATCAGCGGTACTATATGGATTTTACGGGTACCGGTAACACATTGAATACTTATTTACCTAACGTGTTACAGTTGATAATGGATAGTTTGAGATACTGGGTACAAGAGATGCACGTTGATGGATTCAGGTTTGACCTTGCTGCTGCTCTCGCAAGAGAATTGCACGAAGTAAAGCGGTTGAGCGCCTTTTTCGATATTATACATCAGGACCCTGTCATCTCACAGGTAAAACTGATAGCGGAACCATGGGACGTAGGGGAAGGTGGATATCAGGTAGGGAAATTTCCTCCCGGTTGGGCGGAATGGAACGGGAAATTCAGGGACTGCATCCGTGGATACTGGCGTGGGGAGGAAAGCATGCTGGCTGAATTTGCGCTTCGTTTCACCGGTAGCCCGGACTTATATCAGAATGATTACCGCCGGCCTACAGCTAGTATTAACTTTATCACTGCTCATGATGGCTTTACATTACATGATCTTGTTTCTTATGCAGAAAAGCATAATATGGATAATGGTGAGGATAACAAGGATGGCGCTAATGAAAATTTTTCCTTCAATTGTGGTTATGAAGGTGAAACCGATGATCCTGCTATTAATGCCCAGCGTTTACAGTTGAAACGTGATTTTCTCACCACGTTGTTCCTTTCGCAGGGCGTGCCTATGCTTCTCGCTGGCGATGAAATGGGCAATACGCAAAATGGGAACAATAATGCATATTGCCAGGATAATGAAATCTCATGGCTTAATTGGTCAAAAGCTGATCATAAGCTAACCGCTTTTACAAAGAGGGTGATCGCTCTGAGAAAATCACATCCCTGTTTTTGCCGGCGCCGGTGGTTTCAGGGTCTACCCATCCGGGGGGTGGGGGTTGAAGATATTAGTTGGTTTTTACCCGACGGTTCTATTATGCAGGAGGAACATTGGAATCAGTACTTTGCAAAATCAATAGGCATTTTTCTCAATGGAAAGGGGCTGCGCTGTGTAAATGAAAATGGAGAGAAAACCGTTGATGATAGCTTCTACGTTATATTCAATGCACACAGTGAACCGATGGACTTTATCCTGCCGGATAATAAGTATGGCAAGGCATGGACTAAAATACTGGATACATCAATTGCAGAAGTAACTCCTCCGGATAACAAAGTGTATAAGGCTAATGAAGCAGTACAGGTTGCAGGGAAATCTATTGTGTTATTACTACAGCCCATTAATCCTAAAGATCTATCACCATTAAACCGTCTGCCAGATGAAACATCCATTTAGAAACATTGATCTGCTGTAACCTGGTACTTTTATACGCTGTAGCATCTTCTATTATTTTCATGGCCGTATTGTTGGAGGTGCTGATCATTCCTTGTCTTTTTTCAGATGAGTTCCTCAGAAAAACTGTTTTCTTTTTTACTCAGATTGTTTCAATAAGAAATCCGGATTCCTCAATAGTGTAACAAAAGCATAGTATTTATCCGGGGCATAATTTTTATACAGATTAAGGGACCGTTAACCTAAAATAGATGTTATGCTTGCAATAAACTATCAAAGGTTATACACATAAGGGCAGATTAATAAGCCTTATCAACATTGCTGTATCCTCCCGATGCTGTTATACAGGCTGCATCTGTATCTGGTCTGGTATCAAACACGTGTAGGCATAAGTTTACTGGTTTTATGGAAGAGATGGATACTATAAAGGCTGGTTTAGTTACTGTCTTACAGGGGGTTGTTAACTCAGAACTATCAAAGCCGTTAAATGGTTTTGGCTCATTTTAATAAAGATAGCTTTCGGTTTCACTTTTAAAAATAATAATTATGTTTTATCATGTTAAAGACCTTCAATTTAATGCGAGGGTATCTAAACCCGATCCTGGGTTTGCATCATTGCTGCTTGAGCAATTTGGTGGCGCTAATGGAGAACTGGCTGCTGCACTCAGATATTTCGGACAGGCATTCGGCGCAAGAAATCCGTTTCCTGACAAGTACGATCTTCTGATGGATATTGCTACTGAAGAATTCAGTCATCTGGAAATCGTAGGTGCTACTATTCAAATGTTATTACAGGGAATCAACGGTGATTTGAAAAACGCTGCTGATGAATCTGAAATTATGAGTTTGCTGAATGGTAAGCAAGCCAAAGAGCAGTTTATTCATCAGGCAATCGTGGCGCCACAGTTCCTTGTATCAAGTGGAGGTGGACCTGCCTATACAAATAGTCAGGGCGTTCCCTGGAGTGCCGCTTATATAAACGGTGATTGTAACGGAGACCTTTCCGTAGATCTCCGCTCTGATATAGCAGCTGAATCCAGGGCTAAAGTAACTTATGAATATTTATTGCAGTTTACGGATGATCCATACGTTAAGGAAACCCTTAACTTCCTGATGACGCGTGAAGTTGCCCACTTCCAAATGTTTGAAGCTGCACTGGATTCTATTCAGCCTAATTTTCCACCAGGTGTTTTACAGAGCGATCCCCGTTACAGCAATCTTTATTTCAATATGTCCAATGGTTCAAATGTACGTGGCCCATGGAACCAGGGAGAAAGTTCCCAGTTTGGCGAAACATGGCAATATGTACAGGATCCGATCAAATTTGTATTAGAGACAAATGGATTAACCAATCTGGAACCTACCGGTACTCCCAGAACATTAGAGGGTACAGAAGAGATTGATAAGGATTTAAGTAAAGAACGTAGTGAAGAAATCAATATGGCGGTACCTATTGGTGAGCAGGCATGGAGCCAGTCCGCTAAAAATGAGGAATTCAATACCAGTACCAGGAAAAAAAATAGTTGATGCAGACTACAGATGAATTTATATCGGGTCAGTTAAGTATTAAATACTTTACTGACCCACTTTGTTGCTGGAGCTGGACATTTGAACCTGCCTTCCAACAGTTGAAAAATGAAATGGGCGATGCCCTGTCTGTTCAATACTATATGTGTGGGTTACTTCCCGGTTGGGAGAATTACAATGATTCACTCAATGCAGTAAGCAAACCTATTCAAATGGGCCCCGTATGGTTACAGGCAAAGCAGATGTCAGGTACCTATATTAATGATAAGATCTGGTTTACCGATCCGCCCGCGTCTTCATACCCTGCATGCATTGCGGTAAAATGTGCTGGTATGCAATCTGAAAAAGCAGAGGAGTTATACTTGTTCAAAGTAAGGGAGGCTGTAATGGTACATGGAAAAAATATAGCCAAACGGGAAGTATTGATAGAGATAGCTACAGCATTATCTTATGAATATCCCGGGTTACTCGACGTGTCCCTATTTGACCAGGAACTTACGTCAGACAAGGTAATTAATGCATTTAGAAAAGATATGCAGGAGGCTGATTATCGCGGCGTATTACGTTACCCTACTTTACTGGTCAGTACCCCAGGTAAAAAAGAGCACTTAATGTTAACAGGTAACCGGCCCTATAATGCGCTCCGCGCAAGTATTCAATCAGTATTGGAAAGGCAGTCTGTGTAGTTAGTAATAATGCGATGATAATTAATTTACCCCCACCAGTTCTCCCTGTCCAGACTTCTGTATTGTATAGCTTCCGCAATATGCATAGGCTGTATATTTTCTTCCGCAGCTAAATCCGCAATCGTGCGACTTACTTTTAATATCCTGTCATATGCTCTGGCTGAGAGTTTCAGCTTATTCATCGCATTCCGGAGCAGGGTTGCTGAAGGAGCATCCAGTTTACAATATATGTTCATCAATTTTGTATTCATCTGTGCATTGCAATGAATACCCGGGTGTCCTGCAAACCGTAGTATCTGTATGTCCCTTGCTTCAATGACCCTCTGACGGATGACTTCACTGGGTTCTCCGTTGGTATGTTCCAGCAAGGAATTCACAGGTACCGGTGTTACTTCTATCTGCAAGTCTATCCTGTCCATTAAAGGCCCGGATACCTTGTTCAGATAACGTTGTACCATGCCCGGAGGGCAGGTGCACTCCTTTTCAGGATGATTGAAATAACCGCAGGGGCAGGGGTTCATAGAAGCTATCAGCATAAAACCTGCCGGGAAATCTACAGACATTTTAGCTCTTGAAATGGTGACTTTACGTTCTTCAATAGGTTGCCGCATTACTTCTAATGCTTTACGCCTGAACTCCGGGAGTTCATCTAAAAACAATACGCCGTTATGGGCGAGAGATATCTCCCCTGGCTGGGGAATAGCACCACCACCTACCAATGCGGTATCACTGATAGTATGATGTGGTGCACGGAAGGGCCGCTGTGTAATTAAAGAAGCATGTATGGGAAGTTTACCCGCCACTGAATGAATCTTGGTTGTTTCCAGGGCTTCCTGTAAACTCAGCGGTGGAAGTATCGTACATAATCTTTGGGCCAGCATGGTCTTACCGGCTCCCGGAGGGCCTATCAGCAAGGCATTATGCCCACCCGCAGCAGAGATTTCCATTGCACGTTTGATCGTGTATTGTCCTTTAACATCATTGAAATCTATATCAAAATGATGTTCGGTAGAGAAGAATTCTTCCCGCGTATTTACCTGTAATGGTTGTATGCTACCGGGTTCCTGGAAGAAGGTAATTACATCTTTCAGATGAGAGACGCCGTATACGTTCAGGTTATTCACCATGGCAGCTTCCCGTGCATTCTGCGCAGGCAGTATCAGCCCTTTAAAACCTTCCTGCCTGGCTTGTATCGCCATCGGTAAAGCACCGCGTACAGGCAGGATCGTACCATCCAGGGATAATTCACCCATGATAGTATAGTGCTGTAACTGTTCGCCATTGATCTGCCCCGAGGCGGCAATTAAACAAAGGGCGATGGGAAGATCATACGCAGAACCGGCTTTACGGATATCTGCCGGAGCCATATTCACAACGGTCCTGAAGCGGGGGAAACGGTAACCTAAATTAGTAATAGCAGATTCTATACGCCGTTCACTTTCTTTAACAGCATTGTCGGGTAACCCGACGATATAGAATTTAGTGCCTTTAGGTGCTACATTGATTTCAATGACAATGGAAATGGCTTCTACGCCCTGAACAGCGCTGCCAAAGGTTTTAACAATCATGGATGAAAAAAATTATATCTACTAAGGTAATAAAAAAGAGCAATGCTTATTAAATCTCTTTCAAAAGATTCAATAAGCATTGCTCTTATAAGTGAAAATTTATTTGATCTCTTTCAAAAGGTCCAGGACTTTTTCTCTCTTCAATATCAGGTATCCAATCTTCTCTTTTGCAATACCATCTTTCAACTGGTAAGTAAAATAAAGATTATCATCTATCACTTCTGATTCGAAATATTTAAACCGGATATTAGGTGCTTTCTCTAATTCATCCGCAATTTCATACAGGTGCGTAGATAAAATAAACAGGCAGCTGGTACTCTGTAATAACCCGTTAATCACGGCAAGGGAACAGTTCCTGGCATCTTCCACATTAGTGCCTTTGAACATTTCATCTATCAGTACCAGCCATTTTCTGTTATCAGATATCTTAACAATCGTATTCTTGATACGTTGTACTTCATTATAAAAATAACTTTCTCCTTTAAAGATATTATCAGTAACAGAGATATTACTGAAGATACCATTAAAGAAGCTGAGACGCATACTTTTTGCGGGTACGCCCATGCCTATATGAGCAAGGAATACGGCTACACCCACTGCTTTAATGAAGGTAGTTTTACCTGCCATATTCGCGCCTGTCAGGAACAGGAAATGAGATTGCGGTTTCAGGGCAATATCATACGATACGGGTTTAGGCAGGATAATATGATAGAGCCTTTCTAATTCTACAAAAGGCTTAGGCTGATCATCGAAAACAGGGAACTGTAAATTGAAGTGCCGTACGGCTTTAGCCATAGCATAAAAGGCATCGAGCTTACGGTAGATATCCAGTAACTCAGCAATCGTTTTACGATGTTTTTTACGGATATAATGATCATAACGAAGGATCTGCACAAAGGAGATCGCGCCTTGTTCATCAGCCGCAATGATATCATTGAACTCTTTCTGATAGAGCAGGTGATGCGCCCTGTCTAACAGCTGTTTTAACACCTTCGGTGTCTGATCTGTATTAAACCCGCGTACCAGTCCGCGGAAGCCTTTTAGCAGATGCAGTAGCTGTGTGAAGGAAAACTGGATAAAGCCATAATCAGGCGCGTACATCGTGCGGGTAAGTACGGCGCTTACCATTAAGGAAATACCTTCCGGGTTACTGATAGGAGCGATCTGTGCTTCCAGGTAATTCTCCATTACCACGATAGTACCGTTGGTAATTTCCACCGGCCAGCTATCTTCCTGTTCCAGGATATATTGTAAGGCCTGCTGCCTGTTCTCGATAGATGGAATATCCTTCAAAGGCGTGCCATACAGTTGCCTTAAATAATCCCTCCCACCGCTGGTTGTGGTAAAGTCCAGCTTATGAAAAAGCGAAAACTCTTCCTCACGGTTAAATATGGAGAGATCATAGTAGGTCGTTTTATCCAATTCCATGCACAGGTATATTTTATGTCAATATAGATGTAGAAAACCGCAATTTCCATAATTAACGGTTGAACAGCAACCGCTGCCCTTTCACCGATTCATGGAAAGTACCGTTTTCATAGGCCAGGTGACCATTTACAAAAGTATGTGTAACTGCAGCAGGAAAGGTATGTTCTTCAAAAGGCGACCATCCGCATTTGTAGTGTACGTTGTTTTTATCTACCATAGTAGCTTGTTGCAGATCTACAATCACACAATCGGCAAAATAGCCTTCCCGGAGATATCCCCTGTCTTTGATCTGGAAGCAGATAGCAGGAGCATGGCTCATTTTCTCTACTGTTTTTTCTATAGAGAGATTGCCCAGTGCTACATGTTCCAGCATCATCAGCAGGCTATGCTGCACCAGGGGAACACCCGATGGCGCCTGTAAATAAGGCTGTTGTTTCTCTTCCCAGGTATGCGGAGCATGGTCAGTAGCAATGATGTCCAGACGGTCGTCCAGAAGTCCCTTCCAGAGGCCGTGTTTATTATGTGCCGCTTTGATGGCAGGATTACATTTTATGAGGTTGCCATAACGTGGGTAATCATCTGCAGTAAAGTAGAGGTGATGCACACATACCTCTGCGGTAATACGTTTCTCTGCCAGGGGCAGCATATTACTGAACAGCTGTAATTCTTTCTCTGTGGAGATATGAAGGATGTGCAGGCGGGAATTATGTTTCTTGGCGAACTGTATAGCTACCAGGGATGACTCAAAGCAGGCTTCCTCATTACGGATCAGCGGATGATAGGCCACGGTAAGGTTCTCCGCACCAGCTTCCTGTTTGTATTTCTCCAGGTTGGCTTTGATGATCTTCTCTTCTTCGCAGTGGGTAGCGATGAGCAGCTCACTACCGGAGAAAATGCGCTCCAGTGTAATGAAATTGTCTACCAGCATATTGCCGGTGGAAGATCCCATAAAGATCTTTACGCCACAGATGCGGTCTTTCTTTTCATTGGTCCTCAGTACTTCTTCCGTATTATCATTAGCTACCCCCATAAAGAAAGAGTAGTTGGCTAATGAATGCTGGGAAGCAATGACATATTTATCTTCGAGTAATTGCTGGGTGAGGGCGGCAGGGTTTGTATTAGGCATTTCCATAAAGCTGGTAGTACCACCAGCTACGGCTGCACGGGCTTCCGTATAGATGTTGGCTTTATGGGTAAGACCTGGTTCACGGAAATGTACCTGGTCGTCTATGACGCCCGGCAGCAGGTGTTTACCTTCCCCGTTAATTTCGGTGTATTGTTCTGTAATCTGTAGCTGAGGAGCGATCCTCTCGATGCGGTCGTTTTTTATGTATACGTCCTGTACCGTGGTTTGTCCTTCATTTACCACGGATATATTACGGATTAAGTAGTTCTGCATAGCCGCAAAGATAATAAACTGTCGTTTATACTATCCTTCCAGGTGTATAGAAAACACGAGCATACGGGATTGCAGTTTATCGATGACATTAGAGTAGCGCAGATTGGGATCTTTCACATGTACATTCCCCAAACCATTGCTGATCTTGAATTCGGGGGAGAAGATAAAGCTGGGGAAATAGAACTCGAAGCCAGCACCCAGTTCATAGCCATAATCGCCAGCCCTGATTTTAACGAGTTCTTCCGCACGGCGGGCCCTGGCATTGGAAGCAAGGTCATAATCGTATTTCAGACCGGCAATGGTGTATACCCGCATGTTACCGATACGATCAGATTTGAACTTGATCTGTATAGGAAAACTGACGAGAATAGACTCAATGTTCTTGGTGGTTTCCCTGTATGGATAGTTCTCTTTATAAAAGAGGTTTTTGGACGCAAATAGCAACTGAGGGTTGAGACGAAGGTCAAAAAACTCACTCAGGCGTACGTTGCCCAGCAGGCCCAGGTTAAACCCAAAGGTTTTTAATGGTTCTGCCACTACGATAGAATCCTGTTTCAGGAAAATATCATCATGAAACAACTTAAAGTTGGAGTTATTACCTGCCAGGGTAATACCAAAGTAATAGGGTTTGGCATCGTGTTCTTCCATATTCATCTGGTATTGTGCTTTCGCACCACCTGAATTCCATAGGATGATGAATAGTACTAGCGGGATGCGCAATAAATAGAGCTGATGCCGAATGTAAGTTTTTTGCATGTTACTGCTTGGAAACCGGTATTAGTTAAAATATTACACATTTCTTTACCCTGTGGGAATGCTTTTACTGATGCCGGCAGATAACTATATGCTGCTTCGCTTCGAGCAATCCATTTCCCTATCAGAGGTGTAATATAGCGAAAATACAAATTATATAATTGTTTAATGGGAAAAACAGTGGGATTGGAAAATTCCAGTATCACTAATTTACCCCCCGGCTTCAGTACACGTAACATTTCTGACAGTCCTTTTTCCAGGTGTTCAAAGTTCCGCACGCCAAACGCCACCGTTATGGCATCAAACGTCTGGTCGGGAAAACTTATTGTTTCGCTGTCTCCCAATTCAAGGGTTATTTTATCCGACAGGCCCAGCTTATTGATCTTTTCACGGCCATGGGAGAGCATTCCTTCGGAGATGTCTATACCCGTAACACTATTGGGTTGCAGCATTTTATGAGCCATAATGGCAAAATCCCCGGTCCCGGTTGCCACATCCAGCATCTTTTTTGGCTGCAGGTCTTTTAATTTTCTTAATGCTTTTTTACGCCATTGGATATCTATCCCCATGGACATAAAATGGTTCAAAAAGTCGTAGCGGTAAGCAATGTCATTGAACATTTCCGCTATTTGTTCCTTCTTGCTTAAATTTGACGTAGCAAATGGCACTATCTTCTTATCTGACATAGCCCGCAAAGTTAGGGTGTAAATATGATAATGTGAGGGGGATAAGAAGTACTTTTGTATTTTAAAACATCTGCCGCCTCCATGGCGCAAACTATAAGCAGGAATATGATTATTAAATCAGCAGAATATCTTATCAGCAATGTGGAATATGACAAGTGCCCACCGGCAACATTGCCGGAATATGCCTTTATAGGGCGTTCCAACGTGGGAAAATCGTCCCTGATAAATATGCTGACCAACCACGAGAAACTGGCCAAAACATCCGGTACACCAGGTAAAACGCAGTTAATCAATCACTTTTTGATCAATAAGGACTGGTATATCGTCGATTTGCCCGGTTATGGCTTTGCCAAAGTAAGTCAGGCGCAACGTAAGAAATGGGAGAGGATGATAGAAGATTACCTGCGTAAACGCGAGAACCTTGTGAACGTATTTGTATTGATAGACAGTCGTCATACACCCCAGCAATTAGACCTGGACTTTGTTAACCAGCTGGGTGAGTGGCGTATTCCTTTCAGCCTGGTATTTACCAAAGCAGATAAGAGTACCCAGCTGAATGTGAGCCGTAACGTGAAGGCCTTCCTGAACAAATTAAAGGAAACATGGGAATTCCTGCCGGCCAATTATGTTACCAGTACTGAAAAGAAAATGGGCAGGGATAAGATCCTCACTTTTATTGATGAAATGAATATGCAGTTCAGGGCAATAGCCTAATAGCGGGTATATACTTCTCCAAACATGTCTGCACCATCCATTTGTTGCATGAAAAGTGTATCGTGTCGGATAACAGCGGAATAATTGATAGTCTGCCGGTTATCTTTTATCCGGATACAGGATTGGTTATTGTACATTACAATAGTGTACGGACGTGATGAAACCATGGTATCATGTTCGTATTTCCGTTCTGTAACTTTATCAAATTTTGTAATCGAAAGCCGTCCCGGGGCCAGTTTGGAACCTCTTCCGGTAAATCCTCCCGTATAGTATTCCAGTTTCCAGTTACCCTTCAATTTGTCGCGTAATGTTTTTAAGCTTTCCTTTTTACATTGGGAAGCTGAGCAGAGTAAGAATAGCAATACAGTACAGATGCGGATATACATGAAACAGGTTGTTTGCCCTTAAACGGGCATCACCTTTTTAATGTTACAATTTTATCCGGGCGGGCCGGACTGCAAAAAAGGGGAAAGTTAAGGGGGATAGATTCCTATGGATGTGCGAAGCACGTCCAAAAATGGGGGTAATAGTAAGATTAACAACCTTTTAGTTCACCATCTTATCTGCGCAGCAGCTGCTGGCAAATGCATCTGGTTTGGCTTTAAAGGCGAATCCCATACCCAGTATATAACCCATTGCTTCGCGTAAAGCCAGGTTACTTTTAAACTGGGGATTGGTGTTAATGTCTGCATGTACTTCCATGTCTACATCGTATTCTGTAAACATGTCACAGAGTTCGTAAGCGATCTCAATGCTTTTGGCCACTTCAATGAGCATACGCTCTTTGATAGAATACACATCTTTGGTTTTTTCATTGTGAATGAACATGAAACCTCCATGTCCTTCGCGCAGAAAAACGATCACCGTAGCAAATTCTGTGTCAGCACCTTTTACCTGTGAGTCTGTGCCGATACATACTTTCAGATGAAAGCCCCTGCCGGTTTCCCGGATAATGGCTTCACGCACTTCTTCCTTAATGGGCAAATGAATTGGTTCGCCGTTGAATCTTCTCCATTTCATCATTGTATATATGATTAGAGTGAATAGGCTTCGCAGTTACATTAATGCCAGTCTGGTGGTAATGCCCCGTCTTATAATCTGGTATATCCGAATATACAAAATATTCAGATAACTAGTATTGTCCGGTACTCAGCATTACCAGCGTACATGCTTCCACCGGTTCTATCCCTTTACTTTCAGCCTGTTCTGCCAGTTCATCATTCTCTGTTCCGGGATTGAAAATGATTCTTTTCGGATGCAGCCGGAAGATATAATCGTAGTATTCCTTTTGTAATACGGGATTCATGTACAACGTTACCGTATCTACATTTTCGGGAAGAGGATGATCTTTTGTAATGGGAGTATCGCCTATTTGCCCGTCTTTCTTACCAATAGCCAGTACGGGATGTCCCTTGGCTATCAGCCGGTTTACAGCCAGGTAACTATATCTGTTGGGGTTAGGAGAGGCGCCCAGTACCACCGTGAGTTTTTTATCGCTCATAATCTTTGTTTTAAATTAAGCAGGGCCGACAAGTGCCGGCCCCGCATCCTTCAATCTTAAAACACAAACATTAAACCAGAAACGCTAAAGAAGCTGATACCGCCTCCTTGGCAGCTGGGCTATGATATTTTCAAGTGCCTGTTGTATATATGGGTATTTAAAAGTAAAACCCGCCTGTAAAGCCCTTGTCGGTAATACCCAGCGGCTCTTCAACAGTAATTCTTTCTCAGTGCCAACCAGGTAGCTGCCTATGGATAACATCCACGAGGTGGCAGGTAATCCGCAGGAATGTCCGGCTGCCTTTCGCAACGTTTGCATGAACTGCCTGTTAGAGATAGGGTTAGGCGAACTGCAATTGAAAGTACCTTTCTGTTCGGGGTGTTCATACAGCCATGCCATCATCCTGCATACGTCTGTGATATGTACCCAGCTATATTGCTGACGACCGTTTCCCTGGTGTCCGCCAAGGCCAAATTTCACCATATTCAGGTAAGGGTTGATAACGCCTCCGTCTGCGCCCAGGGTAATAGCTATGCGTAGAATGACCTTACGGGTATGTGGTGTATCGATTTCATTGACAGCGGCTTCCCAGCGTTTGCATACCTGCACGGAGAAGTCGTCCAGTATCTCGCCGGTGAATTCATCCATGGGACGGTCCTGTGCATGGCGGTAAATGGTGGCAGATCCTGCATTCACCCATAGTTTGGGCGGGTGTTCCAGGGTGTTGATGGCCATTCCCAGTATGCGGGTAGAGGCTGTACGGCTATCAAAAATGGCCTGTTTGTTCTTTTCTGTGTAACGGCAGTTTACACTTTTACCGGCAAGGTTGATGAGCAGATCTGCCTTTTCCAGGTTTTTCTCCCATCCATGCAGGGTTTCTCCGTCCCACCGTACATACTTTACACGGTCATAGTTGACCTGTGGATGCCTGGTAAGTACGATGATATCATTATCTTCTCCGAAGTGTTTTATCAACCCCTGACCAATAAATCCGGTCCCCCCGGCAAGGATGATTTTCTTATTTTTCATGAGATGTCTATTCAGAACTTTCAATAAATACTGAAATATGTAAGCAAAAAAAAGCTACTTGAATAGCTTCAGCAGGGTAGTATAAAACCAGCTTTCTTCGGATTTAATGAAGGTGCTGATCGTTTTATCTGTCTGATGAGCGAATTTGTTGATATTCTGGATGGAGTCTTTAAAGGCTTTGACGTGTTTGTCTTTGGTATCACCTTCTACTTCCTGCAACTGGTTGAGTGTTTTGATGATAGGGTCCAGTTCCCGGCGTTTCCTTTCACGGGCAATGTCGGTGGCTACTTTCCAGATATCTTTTTCTGCGCTGAAGTATTCTTTCCTTTCACCGGGAATCAGCACTCTTTCTACCAGTCCCCAGTTAATCAGTTCCCGCACGTTCATATTGGTATTACCACGGGAGATGTTGAGTTCCGTCATAATATCCTCTGCACTTAAAGGATCGGGCATAATCATCAGCAACGCATGGATCTGGGCCATTGTGCGGTTAATACCCCACTGAGCACCCAGGGAACCCCAGGTTTGAATGAATTGTGCCTTTGCCTCTGCTAACTTCATAGCACAAAGATATACATAGTTACTGAACTTTCAAAAGTATTTGAAAGTATGCTTAATGCATAGAGTGGAGGGCGACCCGGTTATTATCTGTATCGTAGATGATTGCGAAGTAGCCAAGGTCTTGTTCTTCGGATACGAGGCGTTTACCCAGTTCTATTTTACCGCCTGCATCTTCCACGCGGTTTAATACGGTGATAAGGTCATTACCGGCGTGCAGATAGATCAATGTACCACGCTGGCTGGGAAGGTATTCTGCTCCCTGTACGATAGCGCCGCCTGCGCCACCATTCTGATGATCATAGAGAAAGAAGCCCATTCGTTTGTAACCTGTATTACTTTCAGGCATTTCATAATCGAAAATTTGGCTGTAGAATTTCCTTGCCCTGTCAAAATCATGTACAGGGATTTCGAACCAGTTTAATGCATTCTTAGGAATTTCCATATTTGGTATCATTATTATGGGGCTACCTAAATTTAAATAATTATATGGCAAATCCCAAATACTCAGTTTTACAGACAGCGTATCAACTTGAAATTAATAAAGTTCTGAAGGAACTCGCTATTGCCAGAGATCTTCTGTTTCCCAACCAGGAATAAAACCCATACGGTTCAGGTCAATACCATGGTATTGGGTTATTAATTGTTTAAGTCTGTCATTGAACTGATTGTTTGGGCAGGCAGTATGTAAAAGATACCGGACAGCACATAATTGATAATACAGGTGTTGACTTAACTGGCCGCCGGCAGGAGGCATGTTTTTTATCCAGGGTAATTTGGGACGACGCATTTCCTTTGGCGGAAAACTGAATACACGATAACAAACCCTTGAGTGATGTGCGCAATAATTTCTTAGGACAGATATGACCTGCATCCAGCTGTGAAGCCACTCGTCAGCTGGGAGGCCGTATATTTTTGCTATATTCTTTTTCTCAGGAACACCTTTATCGATGTTGCCATAAATTTTTGATAATGTTCCAAAGGAAAGTACCTGGACTATCTTCCATGCTGGAGGGTGTTCTTCTTTCCCATATTTTCGATCATGATGTTTTATAAAGTCTTCATTAGACCTGTCTAACTCATTATTTATAATATCGATGATGGTATCCATTGTATCCTCATTAAACGCAAGTGTTGGTTCTGAAAACCATGTTGGGCCATAGTTTACAGACATTTCATTTACCATTACCGAACGAAAGGAGATTTCTATACGTTCTATTGCATCCAGGAGCAATAACCTTAATTCACGGTCAAAGTTATATAGCTCAATGATCTGTTCTGAGGTTGTCCCGGGAACAAAAGTGTGCAGCACCCGATCATTTTGAAAAATCTGCCAATATCCCGCTAAGCGGTAATACCCAATGTGTTGAAGACTATAGGATGTTTCTGCCGGATTGTTAATGGTTAAACCCCGTTGTTGCAAAAGTGCCATCTGGTCTTTAACGGATATGGAAGGTTTGGTGTATGAAGTAGTATCCATATAAAAAAAAAGCCCCGCCTGGGTGCGCTGTTCTATGGGAAGCGTGGCGGGTACTGTTGTTCCAAAGATAAAAAATTAATAAATAATAAAAAATTAATAAATAATAAAAAATATTTTTTATTAAGGTAAATAGCGCGCGAATCCTTTGCCAGCAACCTTATCCCTCGTTTTCATTTTTAAAATCAAATACTCAGTTTGCAATCACACCCTAAAAGCAAAACAGGTATTCCGTTCAAAACGAAATACCTGTTATTATAATGATAAGATAGTTTAAAGATTATACCAGCATCGTTACCGGGTTCTCCAGGTAGCCTTTCAATGTAGCCAGGAAGCGTGCACCTACTGCTCCATCCACGCTCCGGTGGTCACAGCTGAGGGTTAACTTCATGATATTCACTACTTTGAACTGGCCTTTTTCAGAGATAACGGTTTCCTTGATATTACCTACCGCCAGGATTGCAGAATCCGGAGGATTGATGATAGCGGTGAATTCATCGATACCCAGCATTCCCAGGTTGGAAACGGTAAAGGTATTACCGGAGAAATCCTGTGGTTGCAGTTTCTTGTTCTTCGCTTTGTCGTACAGGTCTTTTGCTTCACCAGCAATCTGGCTCAGTGTTTTCTGATCTGCAAAACGAACAACCGGAACGATCAGGCCTTCTTCGATGGCCACAGCGGAACCGATGTGAATATGATGGTTCTGACGGATGAAATCTCCGAACCAGCTGCTGTTTACGGCAGGGTGCTGACGCAGTGCCAAAGCAGATGCTTTGATCACCATATCATTGAAGGAGATCTTAACCGGAGAGATTTCATTGATTGATTTACGGGCTTCCATGGCTTTATCCATGTTCACATCTATTTTCAGGTAGAAGTGAGGAGCCGAGAATTTGCTTTCGCTGAGACGTTTGGCAATTACCTTACGCATCTGTGTCAGCGGAACATCGGTATAACCTTCCTGTCCGGCAGGCACGAATGACGCTGCTTTCCCTGCTGGTGCTCCGGCGGTTTTCGCAGGCTGCTGTGCAGGCGTTGCTGCTGGTACGTAATTGTCAATATCTTTCTTGATGATCCTGCCACTATCGCCGGAACCGGTTACCTGTTTGATATCGATCCCTTTCTCTTCTGCCAGTTTTTTAGCAAGCGGAGAGGCTTTGATACGGCCGTTATCTGAAGAAGATGTCTCAGGCGTTGCTGCCGGAGCCACAGATGCTGCCGGAGTAGCCTGCTTTTCTTCTGCTTTCGCTGCGGGGGCTGAAGGTTTACCTTCAGCAGCCAGTATAGCATCTACATTTGTTCCTTTTTTACCTACAATGGCGATGATACCATTTACTTTAGCTGCTTCACCTTCTTTCACACCTACATACAGTAATTCACCCTCTGCATAACCGATCACTTCCATCGTCGCCTTATCGGTTTCTACTTCTGCCAGTACATCATCACTCTTCACAGTGTCACCCACTTTTTTGTTCCAGGCAATGATCTTGCCTTCTGTCATCGTATCACTCAGCAGTGGCATACGGATAACGGTAGCGTTTTTCAGCGCTTCCGCTGCTGCGCCGTTATCTGCAACAGGTGCCGCTGCTGCAGGTTTAGCTTCTTCCTTTACAGGAGCAGCAGCTGCCGGTGCATTATTATTACCGCCTTCCAGCAAAGACTTATAGTCTTCACCTGGCTTACCTACAATAGCTATAATTCCATTTACTTTAGCAGCCTTACCTTTCTCCACACCGATATATAAAAGTGTACCCTCAACATATCCCATTACTTCCATGGTGGCCTTATCAGTTTCCACCTCAGCAATTACATCGTCTGCTTTTACGGTATCTCCTACCTTTTTATGCCATTCCGCGATCACCCCTTCAGTCATTGTGTCACTCAAAAGGGGCATTCTGATAACTTCTGCCATAGTCTTTTTCCAAATTTTGCTCAAACCTACAAAAGAAAAGCGAATTGTAAAAGTCGGATTGCGGAAGATGTACTTCCGGTATCCTTATTAAAAATCAAGTTCAAGATTAAGTCTGTCCTTCAGTTCTTTTATCAGCGGATAACTTTCTGTCATCTTTTGGAATTGTTCCCGGCTGGAAAGTGGTGCAGGGCCTATATCCACGGCCTGCTGCGTCTCATCCAGCAACAGGGTCAGTACAATACCCGGATTATGGAATTTGTCCTTGAAAAAGGCTGAAATAGCCAGCTTTTCTTCTTCCATGAAGCGGAACTGCACAATATTACGACTGGTAATAGCTATTTCTTCAGGGGCTGGCAGGGTAATAGTGGCCAATTGAAGATTACTCACAACAGTCATTTTGTTAGCCTGCCGGAAGCGATCGATAAATTCTTCCCAGTAAACATGCAAAGCGCCTAAGGTGATAGGGATCGCTTGTTTTACCGGGCCTGTCTGCTGTTTGGCTGCCAGTGCTTCCTTCATGGCTGCCAGGCCGGTCATTTTAGGTTGTGGGGCTGCAGGTTTGGTAGTTGCAGCTGGTATGGCAACATTTGCTGCCAGGGCTTCCTTCATAGAGGAAAGGCCGGTGGCTTTGGGCTGAGATGCTGCAGTAGCTGCGGGCTGCGCCACCGGTACCGTCTTCACCGGTTCCGGTGTTTCTATCGTTAGTCTTGCTTCACTGGCTGCAATAGACGCTGAAGTAGCTGGTTGTCCGGCACTTCCTTTAGCTAAAGAGGCAAAAGGCGCTCTTAAACGCTGGGGCGCTGCTCCATCAGCTACTAATTTTTTTTTTACAACCTCACCGGTCTGTTCATCACTCACTAAGTTTACCGCCTGTTGGAGGTAACACAGTTTTATCAGTGCCATCTCCACATGCAGGCGTTTATTACGCGCCATGCGATAGTTGATCTCTGTTTCGTTCAGCAGATGCAGGGCGGTGATGAGGTAAGAGGGGCTTACCTTGCCGGACATCTGCCGGTAGCGGTCTTTCAGGTTACCCGATACTTCTACCAGGTGCATAACCTTTTCTTCCTTGCACATCAACAGGTTACGCAGGAACTCTGCCCAGCCGTTCAGGAAATTATCTCCTTCAAACCCTTTTTGCAGAATTTCGTCAAAGATCAGCAGGGCCGTAGCTACATCCTGTACCATCACGGCTTCCATTACTTTGAAGAAGTAATCGTAATCCAGGATGTTCAGGTGCTCCAGCGTATTGGAATAAGTAAGATGTCCGCCTGTAAAGCTGACGATCTTATCCAGCGTACTCAGGGAGTCGCGCATACAGCCGTCTGTTTTCTGGGCTACCAGGTGCAGGGCATCTGTTTCGGCTTCAATATTTTCTTTCTGACAGATCTCCAGCAGGTGATCTACCGTATCCTGAATAGTAATGCGTTTAAAATCAAAGATCTGGCAACGACTGAGTATCGTTGGTAAGATCTTATGTTTTTCTGTAGTGGCCAGGATAAATATGGCATAAGGCGGCGGTTCTTCCAGCGTTTTCAGGAATGCGTTAAAAGCGGAAGAACTGAGCATGTGTACCTCATCTATAATATAGATCTTGTACTTGCCTGCCTGCGGGGCAAAACGTACCTGCTCTACCAGGGTACGGATATCATCTACAGAGTTGTTAGATGCCGCATCCAGCTCGTGAATATTAAAAGAACTTCCTTCATTGAAGGATGTACAGGAATGACACTGGTTACAGGCTTCCCCATCAGGCTGAAGGTTCTCACAGTTAATGGTCTTGGCCAATATACGTGCACAGGTAGTTTTACCTACCCCTCTCGGACCGCAAAACAAAAAGGCATGTGCCAGCTGGTTATTACGGATAGCATTCTTGAGCGTGGTGGTAATATGTGCTTGTCCTACTACGGTAGAAAAATTCTGTGGACGGTATTTACGGGCAGAAACTATAAAATTCTCCATATGTCATCTTCATTCGCAGGGCCGAAAGTACAGAAAATTGTCCATAGGCGATAGCCCAAAACAAGGATCGGCTACTATGGCCCGGTTGGCAGCATCATCTCCAGTAACTCCTTTTTCATCAGCAGTACACTGTTGTTAAAATGTTCCAGTACCCCCGATACAATGGCATATATATGCTGTATTTCTACATTTACCGGCTCATTTTCCAGCAGATAAACATAATCGTAAGAAAAAAAGTGATCGATCTGCTCATTTAATGCAGGCTCCCAGTACGCAGCAATCAGATTATCATTGGAATATTGAGCCAGGAAGTCCTGCAATTCTTTGCTGGCAGCTCTTAACTGATCAAAATAAGGAAGCGACTTTTTAACACTGATATTACCTGAACCAAAAATAAACGTAATGCTCTCCATGATCTTCGCCGCAATATTGCTTAGCCAGGCAGCCTGGTCTTCATAGTGTTGAACTAAATGATACTGCTCCAGCAGCCGGGGGGCCTGATCATTGCCATTTATGATCGCCAGGGTATAATGATAGCTAAAGGCTAACTGATCGTTTTGCCTCAGCCATTCACCATCCAGCTCAATTGCTTTCTGTAAATCAGGTAGTTGTGCCCCGGCTTGTGACGCAGGGTATTGTATGCCCCGGAATTCGAAGGATTTCACTTTGATATCCCCATCCGCTATGGCCTGCAGTGTTTCTGCATCCTGCCGGTTCATAAAGTAACGACGTATGCGCAGGCTGTTTTCGGGGTTATACAATACATAAAACGAGAGCTTTTCCATTACATCCTCCGGCAGCCTTGCAGAATCACTGATAGTTGGAAAGGGCCTGTTATCATAGTATTCATGAAAATGCCGGGGAAGTGCAAAGATCACCTGCTTTGCTTCCAGGTCTGAAATAAAATCGTCCACAGCGTATAAATCGCATAGCTCGTGGTCAGGTACTTCCAGCTCGTAAATAAGGGATGACATAGCTTCCTGTAGTTGTTCCGCATTATTGAACAACGTCCAGGCACTGCCATGGACTGTCTGAGAGGGAATGTCTGCTGCCAGGTACCGGCGTTCCCTTTCTTCCTGGGTAGGATGAGTGGCCCATTGGTTGCCTAACTTAACCTGGCTGGTTAAGATCGTTTTAAAGTACCCGTTCTTAATCAAAGGCAACCGGTCTTCATCCAATGGCACATTGTTCCGGATAGCATAATGACGTATCATGGCCAGATGTGCTTCATAAATATTGAAGAACTTCAGCTGATCTTCAGCTATTTCAGGCAGTTGCTGCAAACAATTCTCAAAACAGAAAATGCTCATTTCCACTCTGCGCAAGGTGGATATAGCAGTTTGTGTACCGCATACTGACAATGCCACTGCATCTGCATGAAATTCCATTTCCCTGCGCAGCTTCATATACTGGCGGTTCAGCAGGGTATACATTTTGCGCAGCAGGTACTGGATACCATTAGCCAGATACATCGTTATCCTGGCAAAGAAAATATTCAATACTCCGAAGCCCGACCAGCGCATGATGGTGGTATTCCAGCTATCGTTTTCGTATAAAATATTATGGACGACTTTATTGAGAGAATAGATATAACTGCCGATGGCCATGCTACGCTGGGTAAAATGGCCGAATTCATGTGCCAGTGCCATTCTAAACTCGCTGATATTCAGGCTGTTTACCAGTCCCATACCTATCTCCAGGTTTTTACCGGAGGGCCAGAACATGCTCAGAAAACTGGAATTATAGAAAACGCCGGCATTTACATCCGGTACCAGGAATATCCGTTTTGGGAAACTGGTATTTGTTTCAATTGCCAGTTGATGAATAAATGCAAATAATCCGGGATGCTCTTCTTCAAAAATTTCCATCCGGTAAGGATTGGCAGGTTTTTGCCTGCTGAACAGGAATTTTACCAGGAATACTACCAGCATTATACCCAGTATCATCATGGCAATACCTACCGGTATAGCAATATGACGGGCATAATCAGGTACGCGGATAATCATCAGTATGCCGCCTGCAATACATCCCGCAGCCAGTATAACTGCAAGGGATAATATTATGCAGTAGGACACAAAGAAAAGAAATATACCTACCACCATTTTAAGCATCTGCATTCTTAAAAACGCAGTTGTTCGCAAATAGGACTCCTCTGCTGGGTTGGCTCCGGCAGGAAACACGTTGGACATAGTTATTATCTGGTTTGCATCGAACAGAAACAAAATGAGGTTAAATATAATTCTATTTTAGCAGTGATGTACCCTTTTGTTACAGTTTCCGGGACCATAACAAAAGGGTAAAAAGTTTTCTTTCTCATCAGTTTTATATAATTTAGTTGTGGTTATCATTTTGATAATCAACAAACTTCATTAATCATCCGCCAGCTTTAGGGCGTTTGTTAAACTTGAGAAGAAGCACTAATGTTTTTTTAACTTCAAATGCCCGCAATGTTTCAGTTGATTGTTATTAAAATAATCACATTAATGTTAGCCCAGGTACAGATTGCCGTTGCTATTGTTGTACTCTGTCTGTTATCGTTGCTGGTACTGGCATTACTACGTATCAGGAAGATGAAGAATGTATTGCAGCAGAAAGATGAGATCATCACTCAGCAATTACAGGCACGGATAGACATGCTTACCAATATTAACCAGGAAATACGTACACCGCTGAATGCGATCGTTGGTTTCACAGAACAACTGTCGCACAGCTCCCTGGAAAACGATCAGCGGGAACTGCTCCAAACCGTTGAAAATGCAGGGAGTATGCTGTTGAAAATGGTGAATAATGTGCAGGACCTCAGTAAGCTGGAAAAGAACGAACTAAAGCTGGAACAACAGCCCTTTTCTCTCTATCATACCTTTACTGAAATTGCAACAATACTGCGGATGCAGGCTTCCCGTAAGCACCTGCAGCTGAACGCCATTTATGAAGGTAACCGGCAGATACAGATAACAGGGGATAACGCGCGGCTGAAACAGATCCTGATCAACCTGGGAGATAATGCTATCCGTTATACAGACAGTGGCACCGTTACCCTGAAGATGCGGGTAGATAAGGCTCCGGATGAAAAAGCCATTGTCAGCATCATAGTGAATGATACCGGCAGGGGCATTCCTGCTACTACTCTTCCTTTTATATTCGAACATTTTTCCCGCAGACGGGTGCCTTATGTTGCTGCTGTGAATGGGGCAGGACTGGGGCTGGCTATTACAAAAGGCCTGCTGGACCTGCATAACGGGAATATTCATATCAGCAGTATTGAAGGTTCCGGTAGTACGGTATCCTGTAACATTCATTACAGGGTGGTCCCTGCCAGGCAAACGATACTGGTTACACAACGCGAGATAGAAGAAATGACCGGCAGCTTTATGGAAGGCCGGTATGTACTGGTGGCAGATGATCAGGAAATGAACCTGGTACTGATAGAAAAGATACTCACCCGCTGGAAATGCCGCTTTGATAAAGCGATTGACGGCCAGGTTGCCTATGACCTGTTTTGTGCAAACAACTATGATATGGTGCTGCTGGACCTGCAGATGCCCCGTATGAGCGGTATCGAAGTAGTGAAAAGGATCAGGGCCGATAAAGATTCCCTGAAAGCGAATGTTCCCGTACTGGCTTTAACGGCAGATACCACCCTGCCCGATAACAATGCCTTTCTGGAAGTAGGCTTTGATGATTATCTGCTAAAACCTTTCAGGGAAAGAGACATTTATAATGTGATCATCCGGCATCTGCCCCGTAATAATGAAGAGGTAATAGCACCTGTAAACAAATAGTGCAGTGTTTGTATCAAAACGTAATAGCTCTGTGTTTCCGGAACGTATTATACAACAAAGAGGCGGCCTCAAAGTAATTTGATGGGCTTGAGAACCGCGTAAACGAAATTTCTCTCCATCAGGTATCCGGATAAAATCGAATAAAATTACTTTTGAGACGACAGCCTCTTTTATTCGAATACCTGAATGGAGACAGATATTAAGAAACAGATCGTAGCTGGCTACAAATACGGGTCTCCTGGTATGTTCTGTTACAACCGCAGGCTGACTTAGTAAGTAGTTTATCTAACCTAATATCGGATGTCTCTTAAACTCTTTCGTTCTGTCAAAAAGATACCTGTAAGTAGTTAGTTTACGGCTACGCTTTGTTCCCAGACTTTCCGCAATATTCATCATCTTAGGATTAAAATCTCCAATCCACTGCATCTCGTACTCTGTATAAGGCAGTTTATGCTGAATGATCTTTGCTCCTTCCACGATCATATAAGTATCAGCTCCTTTCCCCTGAAACTCCGGTACTACGCCAAATACAATCCCCACGAATTTCTTGCAGGCACCTATCTTTTTCAACCATAGGAACTGTAATTTCTGTAACAGTCCGAACTTCCCGTTCATATGCTTAAAGAACTGGTTCAGTTCAGGAAGATTTAGCCAGCAGCCTATTGGTTCGTCATTATAATACAGGAACCACACAATCCTTTCATCCATTGCCGGAGCCATGGTTTTGAAGATCAGGTAAGCCTGCTGTTTGGTCATGTCTTTACCACCACCATGTTTAGACCAGGCCTTGTTATAAACAGTACAGAAATCTTCCGCATATTTTGCCAGGTGTTTCTTATCGATGTATTTCGCCACATAACCAGGGTCCTGGGCCAGTCTTGCATGCCGCTCGATAAATTTAGGCTGCAGGTTATGGTCTACACGGGTAGCATAACAGATCTGGTGAAAGAATATCTGGAAACCATATGTTTCAAACAATTGCTGATAATAGGGAGGATTGTAGTTCATGCAATAGAGCGGTTCGTAAAAACCTTCTACCAGTAATCCCCACCAACGGTCACGTTCCCCGAAGTTGATAGGACCATCCATAGCCCCCATACCCCTTTCTTCCAGCCATGCCTTAGCCGCATCCAGCAGGAAGTTGGCAGCGGCCTGGTCATTGATACAATCAAAGAAGCCTACACCCCCCGTTGGTTGTTCATCTCCTTTGGTTTTATATTTTTTATTTACAAAGGCGGCTATACGCCCTATCAGTTCGCCCTTTTCATTCTTCAGCAGCCAGCGGATGATCTCTCCGTTACGGAATGCTTTATTTTTCTCAGGATCAAAAACCATTTTTATATCCTTGTCTAAAGGACGTATCCATCCTGGGAATTGCTTGTTGATAGCAACATGCACTTCCAGGAATTGCTTTTCTGTTTGTTTATTATTAACGATTACCAGTTCCATGGGCTCATTTATAAATGTAAAAATAATGTTTGTCTTATGTTTTAACATTTATTTTTCAAATAGACGTATACTTTTATGCGATTACCGTACTTAACCTGATATTCATAAATCCTATTATACCATTATGCTCAAAAACAAAAGGTGGCTCTGGTTAGCCCTTGTGATTCCTATTGTTGTAATACTTTATTTTTTCCTCGCTAATAAAACGGCAGACAGCAGTATCTCCGCTAAAGTGCGTAAAGGCAGTTTCCGTGATGTAGTGAATAACTCCGGGGAATTGCAGGCAGAAAATACCGTATACATCTCTGCGCCTGCAGACCTGCAATCCAACCAGATCTATGAGGAGATCAAGATCCAGGACATGGCGCCGGAAGGCTCTCATGTAAAACAGGGAGAGTATATTGCTACCCTCGATCCTGCCATTGTAAATAAGAAGATAGGGGATATGCAGCTGGCATTGGAAAAGGGCAACTCCCTGATCGTACAAACCTCCCTCGATACCGCGCTCACACTCAGGGATGCACGCGACCAGATGGCCAACCTGCAGTTTCAGATGGAACAGAAAAAGCTGGCGCTGGACCTGAGCAAATACGAGCCTCCTGCTACTATCCGCCAGGCAGAAATAGATCTGGAGAAATCGCAGCGTGACCTGGTGCAGATGAAAGAGAACTATAAGATCAAACAACAGCAGGCAGCCAGCAAAATGTATGCGGCTAACCGGGACGTAGAAGTGCTGCATAGCACGATAGGTAAACTGGAAGACCTGAGGAACCGCTTTGTGATCAAAGCGCCTACGAATGGACTGCTGGTATATATTAACGACTGGGCCAGCGGTGGTAAGAAGAAATCAGGCTCTGTAGTCCGCTCCTGGGACCCGCGTGTAGCCATGTTACCAGATCTCTCCTCTATGCTGTCAAAAGTATTTATCAACGAAGTGGATATCAGCAAAATACATAAAGACCAGAAAGTGACAATGGGACTGGATGCCTTTCCGGAAGTAAAAATGGAAGGTGTGGTGAAAACAGTGGCGAACATAGGTGAGACCCGCCCGGGTGCTACCGCTAAGGTATTTGAGGTGAATATCAAACTGAATAAAGTTGATTCTATCCTCAAACCAGGTATGACTACTTCCAACAATATCCTGATCAATGAAATTCCCAATAAGCTCATAATTCCCCTGGAAGCTGTTTTTGCTGAAGGCAAGACAAGTTTCGTATACCTGAAAAAAGGCAACAGTATAGACAAACAGGAAGTGAAACTGGGCAAGTCGAATGATGAGGAAGTGATTGTTGAAAAAGGACTGGCGGAAGGAGATGTAGTGTATCTGTCTTTACCTGAAAAGGCGAAGGACAGGAAAATAACGATGTTAAAATAATCTCCGGACATGCTAGACCGTAATTTCAACAATCTGTACATTGCCCTGGACTCTCTCGGGGCCAACAGGCTGCGTTCTTTCCTGACTGCCCTCGGGATTATTTTCGGTGTATCTGCCGTGATAGCCATGCTGGCTATTGGTAAAGGTGCAAAGGAAGAGATCATGAACCAGATGAAACTGGTGGGGGTAAATAATATTGTGATCAAACCTATATCACAGGAGAAAAAAGATGATCAGCAACAGCCATCATCTTCTGCTCAATCACCTGCCAAAAAAGAAGAAGCCGGTAAGAACCGTTTCTCTAAAGGATTAAGTCTGGCCGACGCTGAAAGCATTCGTAGAATGTTACCTACCGTATCTGCTATCAGTCCGGAAATGATCTCTGAACAAAACATCATTTACGGCAGTAAAAGCAGTAAGCTGAAAGTGATCGGCATCCAGCCTGCTTTCTTTGGGATCAACAATATCAGGTTGGGTGCAGGTGTTATATTTAATGCACAGCAGCAGCAATCGGGGGAAGCAGTATGTATCATTGGCAGTGATGTAAAACGTAAGTTTTTCATTTCCGAAGATCCTTTAGGTAAAACGATTAAGTGCGGTGATCAGTGGTTAAAAATTATAGGTGTCACTGAAGAGAAAATGATCAGTAATGCCACTAAAGAAAACCTTGGTATCCGTGATTATAACCAGGATATTTATATTCCTATACAAACCTCGCTTGTAAGATTTAAAAATCCTTCTCTTTACCTGGGCGCCGGTGAAGGCTTCCAGGAGCAAGGCCCTTCTTCCAATATCATTTTTCATCAGCTGGATCAACTGGTGATACAGGTAGCAGAAACGGATGCATTGTCTGCATCTGCATCTATAGTAAGCCGTATGCTGCGTCGCCGGCATAATGATGTGCTGGATTTTGAGATCACTATTCCTGAACAACTGCTGAAACAACAACAGAAAACAAAAGATGTATTCAATATTGTGTTAAGTGCCATTGCCGGTATTTCATTACTGGTAGGTGGGATTGGGATCATGAACATTATGCTGGCGTCTGTATTGGAGCGTACACGGGAAATAGGTATCCGTATGGCATTGGGCGCACAGAAAAGTGATATCGTGATGCAGTTCCTTTTTGAAGCGGTGCTGATCAGTCTTTCCGGTGGCGTCATCGGTGTATTACTAGGCGTGTCGGGGGCTTACCTGGTAGATAAGCTGGCCGATATTCATACGCTGATCTCCGGTATCTCTATCGTTTTATCTTTCCTGCTGGCGTCTGCCGTAGGACTGATATTTGGTATTTCTCCTGCCCGCAAGGCAGCCCAAAAGAACCCTATTGAATGCTTACGCCATGACTAAAATATTATTGCCTCTTTTACTTGTTTGTTCTACTACGTTTGCACAACAGACACTATCATTAAATGATGTGGTACAACAGGCACAAAAGAATTCACCTTCTTATTACAAAGCGCGGAGTAATGCGCTTAACAGCCTGTACGCCTATCGTTATTATGCAGCAGGCCGTCGCCCGCAGCTGAAGCTGAAAGCCAATAACAGCAGCAGTTTCCTGGGTAGTACACAAAGTATACAGCAGCCGGATGGTACCTATGCTTTTAGCCGCAGTTCTTATTCCTATACATTTGCGGGGTTATCTGCAGATCAGATCGTGCCGTTTACCGGCGGTCAGTTATCACTGGCCACTAACTTACAGCGCAATGATGTATTTAGCCCCAGCAGTGATGTAAGTTATTTGTCCGTACCGTTTTCTGTGAACTATTCTCAGCCGATGATCCTGTATAATCCTTATCGCTGGGATAAGAAAATTCAGCCTTTATTGTATGAAGAATCCAGGAAACAATATATAGAAGATCTGGAGCGGACAGCTTTACAGGCCAACGGGTATTTCTTTGATGCATTAGCTGCCCAGCAACGGGAGAAAATCCTTTTACAGAATGTAGCGAATACAGATACGTTGTATAAAATTTCCAAAGGTAGATATGAGCTGGGAAAGATTGCGGAAAATGAATTATTGCAGATAGAGCTGAATTTACTGAATGCACGTAATAGCCTGGAACAGGCTACACTGAATAAAGAGATTGCCTATCGTGGGCTTACACAGTTTCTGAATATGCCTAAGAACAGTGCGGTAAATGTGGCTCCCCCTTCCAATGTGCCTACTTTACAGATTGCAGTAGATGCTGCGCAGCAGGAAGCCCTGGATAACCGTCAGGCAGTTTTATCTTTTCGCAGGCAGCGTTTGGAGGCACAGCAACAGGTAGCAGAGGCAAAGGGGAACAACGGGTATGAACTGAATCTTTCTGCCAATTTTGGCCAGGCCAGGCAGGGGAATTCTTTTAAACAGGCATATACCGGTAATAGTTTGCAGCAGAACCAGTTATTATCTGTAGGAGTGGCCATTCCTATTGTAGACTGGGGCAAGGCACGGAATAAGATCCGGCAGGCAAAAGCCAACCAGGAACTGGTGGAGATAGATGTGCAACAGCAGGAACGTAGTTTCGAACAGGAGATTTATTTGCAGACGCAGCAGTTCAATATCCAGCAGCGGTTATTTGCCAGTGCTGCGAAAGCAGATACGATTGCAGCGCAGCGGTATGAGATTACCAAACAGCGGTATTTTATAGGGAAGATCTCTATTACGGACCTGAACCTTGCACAGCAGGAAAAAGATCAGGCAAGTCAGAATTATATTGATGCGCTGCGGGCTTTCTGGAATGCTTATTATACGGTGCGTTTGCTCACGTTGTATGATTTTGAGAAAAAGGACAAAATTAAGTATGACTTTGTAGAGCATACAAAATAGCTTCTGGCATTATTTTTTCTATTTCGCTGATATGAAGCGACATATAGGGTATTCCATTGTGATCATTTTCCTGGTTATTTTCCTGGTGATGAGTTATTCCAGGGAGCAGAAACGCATTAAGCAGGTATTGGCTCAGAATGAGCGGCTGCTGAATGAGAACCGTCAGTTGCAGGAATCGCTGGACATTAACAGCCGTACTACCCAGCAGATAGAGAACCGGCATGAGGTGCAGGAGCGTACCGATATAGCACAGAAAGGGACCTTTGTAGAGAGGCGTACGTATTTCCGTAAGAACTGGAAACAGTTCATTACAGTGAGTACCGGAGACTATCATACCCGTTTTCTGGGAGGGATTAAGGATTTAAAAGTGATCGTACGTAATCAGACGGAATATCCGCTGGATAATGTGGTGGTTTCCGTGCAGTATCTGAAAGGGAATGGAGATGTGTTCAAAACGGAGCAGTATACGGTCAATAATGTACCGGCTAAGGGTACACAGTCGGTGAATGCTGCGGATAGCAGGAAGGGGCAGAAAGTGGAGATTACGCTGGTTAGTATTACCAGTCAGCCAATGAACTTTTGCTGGGCGGTAAACAAGCCGGCACCTGCAGGAAATGAAGACCCTTATATGTGTATCCCGAATTAAGGATGATCCTGATCATATGTACATCGCAACAGTTACTTTACCTTTGTGCGTACATGGTCACTATCAGTACTTTGCAGGTTATTTCTTCCGAAGTAGTATCACTCTATGAATTATCTTTTCCTATAGAGGAAAGGCGTAACTTATCTGCCCAGCAGGAGTTGCTGGAAGCGGGTGTTTTACAGTTGCTGATAGTAAAGAACGATGATATCTTTGCCGGCTTTATCTTTTGCTGGTTACTGACAGATTTTATATTTATAGAACATTTTGCTATTGATACCAGTCAGCGGGGTAGTGGGATAGGCAGTAACGTGATTGCATTACTGCAGGCCCGATATCCCCGGATAGTACTGGAAGTTGAACCTCCTCATTCTACAGACGCCGAAAGGCGTATCAGGTTTTACGAAAGCCTGGGCTTTCAATCTTACCCTTATCCATACCGGCAACCTTCTTACCTCGCCGGGGGAGCTCCTTTAGAAATGTTATTAATGCAAACAGGTATGCCTGCCGGAGAAAATACTTTCTCAGGGATCTGCACTGAAATTTACAGAGAAGTCTATGGTATTTAAGGTGTTGTACCACCTTATTTAAGATGAATAGGTCTTATTACCTTTTCCTGCACAGGTTTACAGTTGTTTACATCATATTACATCTAAACATTCAAATAGCAATGGAGGCCCTTGCTGGAGGCTCATGCCTGGTTCTTTCCTATAAGCTGCTACCTGTGTTCTTATAACCTGCTTATAGGGTTCCTATAAGCTAAGCATATAGGAACATAGGTAGAACCTTATAAGCAGAGGCCTACCAGCTTATAAGCATATAGAATTCCGGTGAGAATCAGTACCTGCCTGTAACGATGTTGTAAACAAAAAAAAGGCGCTCCCGGAGGGATGCGCCTTTGAAATGTATATATGAGAGTTGATGGTAACCTTAGTTCCTGTCACGGCCCTCACGGGGTTGTGATGCCGGCTGGGAACGTGCAGGTTGTTCCTGTACACGTTGTGGTTGTGGAGCCGGCTGTGGACGTGGCTGGGCCTGTTGAACAGGGCGTGGCTGCATTTGTGGTTGCGGCTGTACACGCTGTGGCTGCATTTGCTGCGGCTGTTCTATTGGCCTGCTTGGCTGTGAAGGCATAACCCTTGGCTGTGTAATAGGCTGTGGCCTGTTATTGTTGTCGTTCACCGGCTGTGTACGTCCGGGGAAGTTGTTCGAAGGCTGCATACGGCCAGGGAAGTTGTTATTGTTATTGCCGGGCGTCGGAGTTGTTACCGGACGGCCGGGGTTATTGTTATCCGATGGCTGTATACGACCAGGGAAACTGTTGTTACTGTTATTTGGTGTAACGGTACGGCCAGGATTGTTCCCATTATTGTTATTTACAGGCTGATTACGACCAGGGAAGTTATTGTTATTATTAGGTACCGGGTTCGTAACCGGCTGATTATTGCCAGGTGTATTTACTCTTCCGGGTACATAATTATTAGATCGTCCGTCATTATTCCCAGGCGTTGGCCTGTTCATACCAGGATTAGGTTCATTCACCCTGCCTGGCATATTAGGCCTGTCAGATCCGTTATTAGGACGGTTATCCCCGGTAAAGTTATTGCCACGTGAAGGCACACGAAGGCTTGCTTCCTGTGGGCGATAGATCCTTACCTGGTCGCTACCTACACTGGCTCTGCCAGGGCGGCTGTCATTGGTAATACGTAAAGGGCGTACAGGTGCATTGGTAATACGTTCCACATCCCTTGTAGCAGGACCGCGATAGTAAGTGCGGTTATTGATGATGGTCGTATTATTAATGATAGTTGTATTATGATAGATGTTTACACGGCTGCCACGGTCTACATAATAACGGTTCATATATGGGTTGGTGATGTACCGGCAAGGTACGAATGACCAATAGGTAACCGGTATATTGTAGCTCATGCCGATAGTCATACCAGGGCCAAGAGGCGCCCATCCGTAATAATCACTATTGTTTCTCCAGCTCACCCAGGCAGGTCCCCATTCGGTACCTGGTATCCATAACCATCCGTAGCTATTGTCGAATGTCCAGCGGCCGTAGTGGAATGCAGCCCATCCCCAGGGATAATCAGACACCCATGTCCAGCCATAGTCGGTATATACCCAGTGGCCTGCAGTAGCATAGGGCTGAAAGTCCGGGCCTGCATTAGGTTGCCATACTTCGCCATAACCGTCGTAATTGATCCACTGGCCGTAAGGGCTTAAAGCGGAATAGAAATCTACCTGCTGATAATTAGCAGCCACCGGTTGATAGTTATCAGACGCAGGCTGATAGTTGTTAGATACCGGCTGGTAGTCGTACTGTTGCTGTGGCCTTGCGGTCACACAGGACGAGATACCTGGTAATGCAGCAAAAGAGGCTGCTATGATGGTAAAAGTGATATAATTTTTTATGTTTTTCATCGTCGATTGTTTTAAGGTCGTAGTTGCTTTGTTATTTAATTTGTCCCGCAGTTTTGTACAGAGATTGTTGAAGACTTTAAATTTTAATGATGAATACTGTAGGCTTTTAGGCTGGCCTGGCGCATCTCTATAGCGATGGAACGGTGTCAGATGTTAGCTTGCCCTAAATAAATCAATTATTGTGCCTGATCATTTAAAACTGCTACAGTGGCTGATTTAACCCAAAAAGGAAGGTATATTTTAACAAAACCTTTTATTTTAAAGAAAGCTAATTTGAGAAGGAGTGCAGATGTGGTATTATTTATTTTGTATATTTGAAATACCCTTTCAACCATCTTTGTGCGATACATCTCTCTGGTGGCGGTTCTTTGCGGGTGAGCAAATGCCGCAGGCGATTCTTTGTGCTTATTTTGAATTTCCCCTATTAACAGTTACCTTTGCGCAAATTTAACAAATCGCTCATTTTAGCATTTATAAACCTCTTTAAAATATGCCTAACACAGGTAAGATCAAGCAAATTATCGGTGCAGTGGTGGACGTCCACTTCGATGGACAGTTGCCCGAAATCTACAACGCACTGGAAATTACCCGCGAAAATGGTCAGAAAGTAGTACTGGAAGTGCAGCAGCACCTTGGAGAAGACAGTGTTCGTTGCGTAGCAATGGACTCTACAGACGGTTTCGTTAGGGGAATGTCTGTAACAGACAAGGGTACTCCAATTAAAATGCCGGTAGGCGATCATATTAAAGGACGTTTGTTCAACGTGGTAGGAGAGGCGATTGACGGTCTGGGTGATATTGATACCACCAATGGTTATTCTATCCACCGTAAGCCGCCAAAGTTCGAAGATCTGGCAACAGATACAGAAGTATTGTTTACAGGTATCAAGGTAATTGACCTGATCGAACCATACGCAAAAGGTGGTAAGATTGGTTTGTTCGGTGGTGCTGGTGTGGGTAAAACCGTACTGATCCAGGAGCTGATCAATAATATCGCAAAAGGATATGAAGGGTTATCTGTATTCGCAGGTGTTGGAGAGCGTACCCGTGAAGGGAACGATCTGATGCGTGAAATGATTGAAGCAGGTATCGTAAAATATGGTGAGAAATTCAACGAATCCATGGAACATGGTGGTTGGGATCTCAGTGCTGTAAATATGGAAGAACTGAAAAAATCTCAGGCAACTTTCGTATTCGGGCAAATGAACGAACCACCGGGTGCACGTGCACGTGTGGCATTGTCCGGTCTTACAATGGCAGAATATTTCCGTGATGGGGATGGCACTGCGGGTAGTGGTCGTGATATCCTTTTCTTCGTAGATAACATCTTCCGTTTCACACAGGCAGGTTCTGAAGTATCCGCACTGTTAGGCCGTATGCCTTCAGCGGTGGGTTATCAGCCAACACTGGCTACTGAAATGGGTCTGATGCAGGAACGTATCACATCTACTAAAAATGGTTCAATCACTTCTGTACAGGCGGTTTATGTACCTGCGGATGACTTGACCGATCCTGCTCCGGCAACAACATTTGCTCACCTGGATGCTACTACCGTACTGGATCGTAAGATCTCCGATCTTGGTATCTACCCTGCTGTGAGTCCGCTGGAATCTACTTCACGTATCCTTAGTCCGTCTATCGTTGGTGAAGCACATTACAATTGTGCACAGAGAGTGAAAATGATTTTACAACGTTACAAGGAGTTACAGGATATCATTGCAATTCTTGGTATGGATGAACTGAGTGATGAAGATAAATTAACGGTATCGCGTGCACGTCGTGTACAACGTTTCTTATCTCAGCCATTCCACGTAGCAGAACAGTTCACTGGTCTGAAAGGCGTACTGGTACCTATCGAAGAAACTATCAAAGGATTTAACATGATCATGGATGGTGAAGTTGATGAGTATCCTGAAGCTGCGTTTAACCTTGTAGGTAATATCGAAGCGGCAATAGAAAAAGGTAAGAAACTGCTTGAATCAGCTAAAAACTAATTGTATGTTATTAGAGGTATTAACACCTGAAAGAAAAATTTATTCCGGCGAAGTGTACGGCGTACAATTGCCTGGTATAGACGGCTCTTTCGAAGTGCTGGACAAGCATGCACCATTAATCGCAGCCCTGGGAAAAGGTAAGATGAAGGTGCTGAAAGATAAAACAAGCAACGAATTCTATACAATAGAAGGCGGGTTTGTTGAAGTGTTGAGGAATAAAGCGACAGTGCTTGTAGAAGGTGCCGTTGCGCAGTAGTTTTCAGCTTACGTTTTAGCATAAAATAACAGGCCGGGTATGATTACCCGGCCTTCGTTTTGTCCTAACTATTCCAATCTAATTATTATGGCCAAAGCGCAGTAGGATTACCGGCTAAGGCGTCTTACAAATCAGACCCACGCTGCACAGAATAATAAAATCCTGCAGCCGCAATTGGGCCCGTTCCTATGAAAATGAATGTCTTATATGTACTGAATGATTTTTTTGTCGTAAACCTTTCAAAGCACAGCTCTAACCCCCCATCAAAAGGGCTTCAGCTATTTATATTTTAGTTGTTAAAAAGTCTTGTCCAGGAAGGATTGCAAAATCTGAAATCAAATTTGCCCTTCATAGGTATATATTCGGTTAAATAGTTTTCTCTCTAGTTCCTCATATGTCTGATATACAGGGTTATAACAACAGACTGTCCTTGTTCAATGATTCTTTTGCATAGGCAAGATATTCGATTTTTTTTAAATATCCTCTTGTGTCACGACTGTTTTGGACAAGAATGCGCAGGCGATGACGTTAGTCATTGGACCTCAAAGTGTAGGCAGTAAATTATTTTTTTTCTTTTTTTTCCACAGCCTGTTAGTAAGGCCATGTTTCACGTACGGTAGAGTATATACGATACTAGTTCAGGAGAGGATCTATCGGGAAATTGGCCATGATGGCAAAGTTGCTTCCCAGATTCTTTAAAGCCTGCTTCCAGATGTTTTGTTCTTTTTCTTCAAAAATGATGGATATATCGCTTGTAGAAGTGATCCAGGATTTATCATTCATCTCATTTTCAAGCTGTCCGCTGCTCCATCCGCTATAACCAATGAAGAATTTGATCTTTGTAAGGTCCAGTTTTCCGCTGTTAATCAGTGATACTACTGTATCAAATTCTCCTCCCCAGTAAACGCCTTTAATAATCTCAAAACCACCTTTGATCAATTCCGGTTGCTGATGAATAAAATGGATGGTATCTATCTGAACAGGACCGCCATAAAACACTGGAATTGTGTTTATCAGTATTTCCGGTACCAGTTCATTGAGAGACTGATCGAATAATTTATTGAGAACAAAGCCAAAACTACCTTTTGTGCCCTGATGTTCACAAAGTAATACAACCGTGCGGGCGAAATTCGGATCTTTCAGAAATGGGTCTGCTATCAGTAATGTACCAGGCGATAATGGAACCATACACAATCAATTTTATCACTAAGTCAAATTTAACTAATTGAGCGCAAGTATAATAGTATTTGTTGCTATAGAAACCTTAAATTTCGCGGGGAGATATTAAAAATAAAAAAGGAGGCTAGAAAGCCTCCTTACCATTTTATCAACCAAAATCTAAATCGCTTATGGAGTCGAATCCATTTCGATGTATGTAGAAATTTAAAATTTTACTTGTTTGTGTCAATCTGTACATCAAATTTGATACCAGTTTGATAAGGCAAATGTACATAAAGAAGATCAATTATAAGTGTAATTACCCAGTTAAAATTACGTTAAAGTGATGCTTTATTATTAAACTCAATACTGTAAAAGGTTCCAGCGTATTAATTTTGTATTAACGTTGCTATAGCAAATATTTATTTTTAACATTTTTTACGATGGCAGCCTCAATGATTGTAAGTATCTTGTGCGTTTTACACTTGATGTAGCATGGTACCACTGAAGAAAGTATTTCCCGTAATTGTGGTGTTAATTACACTATCCCTGCTTGGAGTCATTTACATCCAGGCAAACTGGATGTATAATGCCTTGCTCGTCCGCCGGGAACAGATCGAAGAAAAGACCAATAACAGCTTTAATAATGTAAGGGAACAGATGATAGCCCGTCAGGGCCCCCCTATGCGGTTTAAAGTGAATGGCACTACAATACGGCCTACAGAAAAAGGACTGGCCATTGATAAATATGAGCTGGCTAACGGGTTCTTTAATGTGAATATCAGTGACCGTTTTACTACCGATGAGGTACGTAAGCTGATATACAACAGCTTACGTAAGGAACACCTGGATACTACCTTCGAATTTGCCATTATAGGCAAAGGAGATTTTGATAATAACGGGGTGAAAATGCAATCAGAAGGCCTGCGTAAGATGGTCACGAAAGCCAACTACGACAGCGCCGGTTATAACATCCATTATATTCCCCTGTTATCTACTTTCGAAAACCTGACCGGAGATACAGAGACGCTGTATATTATTCAGCCTAAAAACAACCTCCTGCTGTTGTTGTCTCTTGGTAAAATGATGGGTATCGGGTTGTTGTTTACTGTTGTTATTATTACAGCGTTTATCCTTACTATCCGTACCATGTTAAATCAGAAAAAAATCTCCGAGATCAAATCTGACTTTATCAATAACATGACGCATGAACTGAAAACACCACTGGCTACTATTTCACTGGCTATTGATGCGATCGGTAATGAAAAGGTGATGAACAACAAAGAGAAGATCCAGTACTTCTCCGGAATCATCAAAGAAGAAAATAAACGTATGAACAAGCAGGTGGAAAGCATCCTGCAATCTGCATTGCTGGAGAAAAATGAGATCTCATTAAATCTCCAGGTAACAGATGCGCATGAAGTGATCCAGCATACGATAGATAATATCCAGTTACAGCTGACCGCGAAGAACGGTCGTGCAGAAGTGCGGTTAGATGCAATTAATCCTATCATCCGGGCAGATGATGTACATTTCTCGAATGTGATCTTTAACCTGCTGGATAATGCGATCAAATATTCTAAAGATAACCTGGAAGTAGTGATCTCTACCTACAATACAAAAAAGAGCCTGGTCATTACAATTACAGATAACGGCATCGGGATGAGCCGCGATACGATTTCGCGTATCTTTGAAAAGTTTTACCGCGCACATACAGGGAATGTCCATAACGTGAAAGGATTTGGTTTAGGACTGAGTTATGTAAAAGCGATCGTTGATGCACACAAGGGTAAAATAAAAGTAGAGAGCACTCCGGGAAAGGGCAGTAAATTTACAATGGAGTTTCCACAGGAATAAAAAACAGATCAAACTTATGGCGTTAAGTGAAAAGGAACTACAGCATTTTAAACATGCGATAGCTGTTCCGGGCATGGGTGTTGCCATGCAGGAAAAGCTGAAGGATACAAGGATATTAGTAGTAGGCGCGGGCGGATTGGGATGCCCTGTTATTCAGTACCTGAGCAGTAGTGGTGTGGGCGTAATCGGTATTGCTGATTACGGCGTGATCAATGATGAGGATATGCATCGTCAGCCTGTCTTCCAGGTGCAGGACCTGCGTAAACATAAAGCTAAAATGGCGGCCAGCCGTTTATGGGCAAGTAATCCTTTTACAAAACATTATCCTCTGTTGTTACAGGTGAAACCACAGAATATATTGCAGTTACTGGAAGGAATGGATTTTGTGATAGACTGTTCGCAAAATATGGCTACCCATCTGGTGATTAACGATGCCTGTATGGCACAGGGTAAACCTTTTGTGATAGGAGAAGTGCATAACTGGGTAGCCTGGTGGGCAGGGTATAATATTGCACCTGCCAGCGGGGATGCTGCGGCTTCTTACCGTTGCTCTCTGGAACTGACAGATGAGTACCGCAACTTTGATGCGGGGATCATTGGCGTTACACATGGCGCTACAGGTATGATGATGGTGAATGAGATCCTGAAATATATTGCAGGTGTACCCGATGGCCTTGCCAACAGGCTGTACAGCATGAATTACCTGCATAATGCTTATCAGTCACATACCATTTTTTCCAAGGCCGCTGTAATTGCAGATACACTGGAAAAAGGTTTGCTGACAGCAGAAGAATACGGGCTTGATATTGTTCCTGATATCGAAGACTAACTTAAAACAAACTGAATGTACCGTAAAAAAATACGCCCTGTACTTTTCTGGATACTGGTGATTTACCTGGTGCCTGGTGCTGCTTTATACATGCTGCAGAAGAAACTCATCTTTCACCCAGATGCATTGGCGGCAGATTACAAGTTCCGGTTTGATATCCCTTTTGAAGAGATAAAAATTCCGGTAAAAAAGGATGAGATACTTAGTGCTGTATTATTCAAAGCAACGGCCCCTAAGGGCATCGTTATCTATTTTCATGGTAATGCCAGGAACATCTCTAAATATGCCGTTAAAACGCCTGATTTTATCAATCACGGGTATGATGTGCTGATGATGGATTACCCTTCTTTCGGAAAGAGTACCGGGCCTTTACTGGAATCCGAGATTTATGCCAATGCATTGCATATGTATGAGATGGCGCGTCAGCGTTTTTCGCCCGGCAACATTATTATTTACGGTCGTTCACTGGGGTCTGGCGTAGCAGCAGAACTGGCCAGCATAAGAGATTGCAGGAGATTGATCCTGGAAGCTCCCTATTACAACATGACAGATATGGCGAACCGGTTTGCACCGATTTATCCTTACAGCCTGATGCTGCAATATAAGTTCCCTACCAATGAATATCTGAAGAAGGTAACGGCTCCTGTAACGATCATTCATGGTACAGATGATCATACGGTGCCTATTTCTTCCGGTAGAAAACTGGAAGCATTATTTAAGCCCGGAGATAAGTTTATCGCTATTGACGGCGCTGATCATACTAACCTGAATAAATACACCCGTTTTCATCAGGCATTAGACAATGCGCTGGAATAACTTCGATTGTTTTCCGGTGACCGTCAGCTCATGTTCCATGCCTAACTTCAGGGCATAATTTTCAGGCGTATGTCCGGAAGGGAAGCCAAAGCAGACAGGATACCTGTATTCTTTCACGATATCGCGGATAATCTCGTATTCTGTTTGCCCGAAAGGAGTATCAGTTTCTTTACTGTCTGTAAAAGCGCCCACTACCAGTCCGGCCAGTTTATCCAGCCAGCCGGCCCTTTTCAGGTTATACATCATACGGTCTACATTATACCGGTATTCTCCGATATCTTCCAGTAATAATATTTTACCATCGGTATCAGGCTGGGAACTGGTACCTGAAAGGTTGGCTAACAAGGATAAATTACCTCCTGTGAGTATGCCGCTGGCTTTACCGGTACGGTTTAATTCGTGAGGTGCGCAGTTGTATTTCGCTGCTTTTCCTTTCAGGGCCTGTTTCAGGCTGTCTACGTACTCGTTGCCAACCGTTTCAGGGGTAATCCCGCTGCACATCATGGAATGTATGGTAGGAATGCGGTATAATGACTGTATATGAGTATGTAAGGTAGTTACGTCACTGTATCCGCAGAGCCATTTGGGATGTTTCTTAAACCTGGTAAAATCCAGCTGATCGAGGATACATACCATTCCGTAACCTCCCCTGCCAAACACGATGGCTTTCATTTCGGTATCATCCAGCATATCCTGGAGTTCTTCCAGCCGCAGTTCATCCGGAGCGGAGAAGTTATAGAAGCTGGTGCCTACCGTAATGCCCAGGTGTACACGGAATCCCCAGGAGTTGAATACGCCTGCGGCATATTCTGCCGCCTGCAACTCCATTTTACTGCTGCTGCAGGTGATCCCTATAAGGTCCCCTTTTTTGAGATATGGTGGAATTTTCATTCTTCTATGCTTTAAGTTACCTTTGTCGATTAATACCCGACAGGGCTAAGTTGATAAATACTTTCGGCTCTTCCAAAAGCACAAAACAGAATTTCGATTATTTAAGTATTCTTTAAGCGAACATGGCAAAATTTAACAGATATCTAATAACGGCGGCGCTGCCTTACGCTAATGGACCGGTCCACATCGGCCACCTGGCGGGTTGCTATTTACCTGCCGACATCTATGTACGCTACCTGCGTGCTAAAAAAGAGGATGTAAAGTTCATCGGCGGTACGGATGAACATGGCGTGCCTATCCTGATCAAGGCAATGAAGGAAAATGTGACACCGCAGGATGTAGTAGACAAATATCATAAGATCATCTCCGATAGTTTTGCAGATATGGGTATCTCTTTTGATATCTTCTCCCGCACAACTAACCGGGTGCATCATGAAACAGCAGCAGCCTTCTTTAAGAAGATGTATGATGATGGCCTGTTTGAGGAGCATGAGTCTGAACAATATTACGATACGGTGAAAGATATGTTCCTGGCTGACCGCTATATCGTTGGTACCTGCCCTAATTGTGGCAATCCCAATGCATACGGAGATCAGTGTGAACGCTGTGGCTCTTCTCTGAGCCCGGAAGAACTGATCAACCCGCGCTCTACGCTCAGTGATGCCCCCCTGGTTAAAAAGCTGACCAAACACTGGTACATGCCTTTACAGAACTATGAACCTTTCTTAAAGGAATGGTTGCTGGATGGTCATAAGGAATGGAAAAACAATGTATACGGACAGTGTAAAAGCTGGCTGGATAGTGGTCTGCAAAGCAGGGCCATGACCCGCGACAGCAACTGGGGTATCAAAGTGCCCCTGCCCGATGCGGAAGGTAAAGTGTTGTACGTATGGTTTGATGCGCCTATCGGGTATATCTCTGCCACTAAAGAACTGACGCCCGACTGGGCTGATTACTGGTGTAAGGACGATACCAAGCTGGTGCATTTCATCGGTAAGGACAATATCGTGTTCCATTGTATCATCTTCCCGGCTATGTTGAAGGCACACGGTAATTTCGTCCTGCCGGAAAATGTTCCCGCCAATGAGTTCCTGAACCTGGAAGGGGAGAAGATCTCTACTTCCCGTAACTGGGCAGTATGGGTAGATGATTATGTAAAAGATTTCCCGGACCAGCAGGATGTTTTGCGCTATGTACTATGCAGTACGGCCCCGGAAACAAAAGATAATGACTTTAGCTGGAAAGATTTCCAGACCCGCAATAACAGTGAATTAGCCGGTATCTTCGGCAACTTTGTGAATCGTGCGATGGTAATGATGCACAAGCTGTGCGGTGGTAAAGTACCGCCGTTTCATGCGGAGCTGAAGAATGAAAGGGATGAGGCTTTAATCGCCACATTGCAGGAAAAGAAAGCGAAAATAGAGAACTCTATAGAAAACTATCGTTTCCGTGAAGCGCTGGCAGAGATGATTGACGTGGCCCGTGCAGGGAATAAATACCTGCAGGAAAATGAACCTTGGAACCTGGCGAAAACACCGGAATTACAGGCTGTTAACCAGAAACAGATTGATAACTGCCTGCACCTTTCACTGCAGTTAACAGCTAATCTGGCCATTTTTGCGAATCCTTTCATGCCGTTTACTGCTAAAAAGATCTGTCATATGCTGAAAGTGGTAGATCGTATACTGGACTGGGAAAATGCAGGCAGCCTGAAACTGGTAAGCGTAGGGTATTCACTGCGTGCCCCCGAACTATTATTCAAAAAAGTAGAAGATGAGCAGGTAAACACTCAGATAGAGCAGTTACATGCCAGACGTATCAAAGCGATGGAAGAACAACAAGCAGCTGCACCCGCTCCTGAAAAAGCAGCAGCCGAACCGAAAGCAACAATAGAGTTTGATGATTTTGCCAAACTGGACCTGCGGGTAGGTACTATCCTGGAAGCAGAGAAAGTAACTAAAGCGGATAAACTGCTGAAATTACTGGTAGATATAGGTACAGAAAAACGTACCGTAGTTTCCGGTATAGCACTGCATTTTACACCGGAAGAGGTGATAGGCAAACAGGTAACACTGGTGGCTAACCTGGCTCCCCGCAAAATGAGGGGTATCGAAAGCCAGGGAATGATCCTGATGGCGGAGAATGCAGCGGGTAAACTGGTATTTGTGAACCCGGATGCGGCAGTGGATGCCGGTAGTGAGGTAAGGTAATAACGTATAATGATCAATTCTTCATAACCCTTCTGAGGCGTACGCTTTAGAAGGGTTTTATGTTTTTATAGCATCCTCGCTATCTATCCGGTTCGTATAAATACATATCCGCCGCATATGGATACTTACGAAGCGCTAAAAACTCTCCTAATTTGACCTAAGTCCCGCAAAAAATGCTAAATTCATTTCTCGATTAATTAAGACTTTCTATGAAAAGACACATCAATAAGGTGGCCGTTTTAGGTTCAGGAGTAATGGGTTCCCGGATTGCAGCCCATTTTGCAGGGATAGGCGTACAGGTGTTGTTGCTGGATATAGCCCCTAAAGAATTAAATGAAGCGGAAATCAAAAAAGGCCTGTCGCTGGACAGTAAAGCCGTTAAGAACCGCATAGTAAATGATGCCTTACAGTCCACGCTGAAGGCTAACCCATCCCCGGTTTACACAAAAGACGTGATCAAAAACATCCGCACAGGTAACTTTACGGATGATATGAAGGAAATAGGCGGGTATGACTGGATCATAGAAGTTGTGGTAGAGAACCTGGCTGTAAAGAAAACAGTGTTTGAAGAGGTAGAGAAATACCGCAAACCCGGTACGCTCATTACCTCAAACACTTCCGGCATTCCTATTCATCTTATGGCCGAAGGCCGTAGTGAAGATTTCCGGAAACATTTCTGTGGTACGCACTTCTTCAATCCCCCGCGTTACCTGCGTTTATTAGAAATTATTCCTACTCCGCATACAGATAAGGAAATCGTGGATTTTCTCATGCACTACGGGGATCTTTACCTGGGTAAAACGACTGTACTCTGTAAAGATACGCCTGCGTTCATCGCCAACAGGGTAGGGGTATTCTCTATCATGGCCATCTTTCATATCATGCAGGAAATGGGCCTGAATATAGATGAAGTGGATGCACTCACCGGGCCGGTAATAGGCCATCCTAAATCGGCTACTTTCCGTACGGCCGATGTAGTGGGTATCGATACACTGGTGAAAGTAGCAAACGGAGTAGCAGAAAACTGCCCTGCCGATGAAGCAAAAGACATCTTCGTAATACCTCCTTTCCTGCAGAAAATAGTAGAGAACAAATGGCTGGGTGATAAAACAGGACAAGGGTTTTATAAAAAGACCAAAGGGGACGGTGGTAAGGAGATCCTTACGCTGAACTTACAAACAATGGAATATGGCCCCCGCCAGAAATCCAAGTTTGGAAGCATAGAGGCAGCAAAGCCGGTAGAAGACCTGAAACAGCGCATGAAGATGCTGGGAGCAGCTACCGATAAAGCAGGATTGTTCTATCAGCAATTCCATTCTTACCTGTTTTCATATATTTCTCACCGTATCCCTGAAATTGCAGATGATATCTACAAAGTGGATGATGCCATGAAAGCCGGTTTCGGATGGGAATTAGGCCCTTTCGAAATATGGGACCTGTTGGGAGTAGAAGCCAGCGTAAAACTGCTGGAAGAAAAAGGACATACCGTAGCTGCATGGGTGAAAGATATGCTGGCGAAGGGTATCAAAAGTTTCTACAAAATTGATAACGGTAAGAAGTTCTATTATGATATTAACAGCCAGGCTTACAAACTCCTGCCTGGTGCGGATACATTCATCATACTGGAAAACCTTTCCGGCAATATAGTGTGGAAGAACAGCGCCTGTAACCTGTACGACTTAGGCGATGGCATTGTTTCCCTCGACTGGAAAACTAAAATGAATACGATTGGCGGTGAGGTACTGGAAGGTGTAAATAAAGCCATTGATCGTGCGGAGAAAGATTTCCGCGGATTGATCCTGGCAAATGATGGCGCTAATTTCTCTGCCGGGGCCAATGTAGGGATGATCTTCATGCTGGCCGCAGAGCAGGAATTCGACGAACTGGATATGGCCGTACGTTTGTTCCAGAAAACAACTATGCGTTTACGTTATTCGGCCATACCTACCATCGTTGCACCTCATGCGCTGACGCTGGGTGGCGGTTGTGAAATGTGTTTACATGCAGATAAAGTGCAGGCAGCAGCCGAATCTTATATAGGTTTAGTGGAACTGGGCGTTGGACTGATCCCCGGTGGCGGTGGTACCAAGGAAATGGCAGTACGTGCCAGCGATGAATTTAAAGAAGGTCGTATAGAAGAAGAGCCATTGAAAGATCGTTTTATGACAGTAGCAATGGCAAAAGTGAGTACTTCTGCACAGGAAGCATATGAACTGGGCATTCTGCGTAAAGGGCATGATGAAATTACCATGAACTTAAGCAGGCAGATTGCAGATGCTAAACGCAGTGTATTGCTGATGGCAGATGAAGGGTATAGCCGTCCGGTAGAAAGAAAAGATATTAAAGTGCTGGGCCGTACCGGCCTGGGAATGCTGCTGACAGGCGTTCACAGTATGCGCTTTGCTAATTATATTTCAGATCATGATGCGAAAATTGCAGGCAAATTAGCCTATGTAATGTGTGGCGGGGATTTGTCAGAATCCACGATCGTAAGTGAACAGTATCTGTTGGATCTTGAAAGAGAAGCTTTCCTTAGCCTGGCCGGGGAGCGTAAAACATTAGAGAGGCTGCAAAGCGTACTGAAAACAGGGAAGCCAATAAGAAATTAACAACAGGGGGGACAAAATACAATATCTGGTAGCATAATGGTGCTATCAGGTAGGAGATACAGGTATCTGACAGCAATAAAAGCTAAGAAGGATCATTTTATTTCATATTTTGTCCTCCTGTATAAAACACCCAGATATGCCTATCCTTTCCCTTCACAACATCTCCAAGAAGTATGGTCCTGTACAGGCGCTTTCGGAGGTGTCTTTCGATGTTCCCCCCGGTAGCGTATTCGGTATACTTGGCCCCAATGGCAGCGGAAAGACTACCCTGCTGAGTATTGTTACCGATGTGCTCAGCGCTGATGAGGGCACCTTTACTTTATTCGATCAGCATCCTTCTGCAAAGCAACGCAGGAATATAGGTACACTGCTGGAAACGCCTAACTTCTATCATTACCTCTCTGCCTACAGGAATTTGCAGGTAGTAGCAGGCATTAAACAAAGAAGCGAAAAAGATATTCCGAGAGTACTGGAACTGGCTGGGTTAACCGCCCGGCAGCATTCTGCTTTTAAGACCTTTTCATTAGGGATGAAGCAGCGGCTAGCTATTGCATCTGCTTTGCTGGGAGATCCCGATGTGCTGATTCTGGATGAACCATCCAATGGACTGGACCCTGTGGGCATATCAGAAGTGAGGACGCTGGTGAAACAGCTGGCACAAGCAGGTAAAACGATCATCATGGCCAGTCACCTGCTGGATGAGGTGGAAAAAGTGTGTACGCATGTGGCTATCCTCAGGAAAGGGAAACTGTTGTTATCCGGGCCTGTGAATGCAGTGATTACAAGGGACGATTTCCTGGAAGTAGGTAGTGCGGATAATAAAGCGCTGAAAGCAGTCATTGAAAAGCATCCTGCTTTTGTACAATTATCTGCCACACCTGAAGGGCTGCTGCAGGTGATCTTTAAAGAACCGGTAGATCCTGCAGGGCTGAACAACTGGTGTTCGCAGCAGGGTATCTGGCTGAGTCATTTACAGGTAAGAAGAAAGAGTCTGGAAACCGCATTCCTGGAGCTAACCAATAACTAACAATCCCTATGTTACAAATCATTAAAATAGAATGGCTGAAAGTAAAGACCTATCGTACTTTCTGGATTTTGCTGGGATTGGCGGTAATCATCATCCCGGCCTCTAACCTCCTGGTACAGGATATTACCGGCCGTATCCCTAAACAGGTACAAACCCTGTTAGGTAATTCAGCCTACGATTTCCCACTGGTATGGCAGTCAGTAGCCAATGTGAACTCCTACACTTCCGCTATTTTTGCTTTATTGCTGTTAACGCTGGTCACCAATGAATTTACTTTTAAAACCCACCGGCAGAATGTCATTGATGGCTGGGAAAGAAAGGATTTCGTGTTTTCAAAGCTGTTCTGGGTACTGGCATTGTCCGTGATCGCGTTTGTTGTTTCTGTATTGACAGCCCTGTTTTTCGGGTTCTTCTATGGTACATCCGCCTTTAATATGGACGGCTTTTATTACCTGGGATATTATTTTCTGCAGGTAGTATTATCACTTTGCCTGGCTTTACTGACAGGCATACTGGTAAAGAGGGCCGGGCTTGCCATCGTATTATATTTAGGTTATGTGATGATTTTCGAACAGCTGCTGGTAGTAACGCTCAAACGCTTCTGGGGAAGTGTGGGAGGCCTGTTACCCCTGCAAACCGCAGATGAACTGCTGCCTTTTCCGCTGATAGGTAAGATGTTGCCTGGTGTGCAGCAATATGACAATATGGTATACCTGATTGCGTTATTAGGATATATTGCCGTAGCATTGTGGTTGATATTCAGAAGATTGCTGAAGGCAGATATTTAGGTTATTAAATTAATTTAACATTCTTTATCAACGTAATATATTCAATACATATTAAATTTGTACAACGTGGCAGAGGAAAAGATCATACTGGTAACTAATGATGATGGTGTAACAGCGCCGGGGATCCGTGCGCTGATAGAAGCAGTGAGTCCGCTGGGAAGAGTAGTGGTAGTAGCACCGGATAGTCCGCAATCGGGCCAGGGGCATGCCATTACAATAGGAACGCCGTTAAGGTTAGAGCCGGTAACTATTTTTGAAGGGATAGAAGCCTGGCAATGCTCCGGTACACCGGTAGATTGTGTAAAACTGGCCCGTGCCAGGATATTACACCGCCTGCCGGATATTTGTGTAAGCGGGATTAACCACGGGGCCAATCATTCTATCAATGTGATCTATTCCGGTACAATGTCTGCTGCAATGGAAGCCGCAATAGAAGGCGTACCATCTGTAGGGTTTTCAAGCCTGAATTACAGCTATGAACAGGATTTCGTTTTATCAAAGCGGGTAGCGTTTACAGTTGCGAAGAAGATGCTGGAAACGGCTTTGCCGGTAGGGACGCTTTTTAATGTAAATATCCCGGCTGCTGCAGAAGAAGATTTTAAAGGGATCAGGGTGGCCCGTCAGGCAGATGCCAAATGGGTAGAAGCCTTTGATGAACGCAGGGACCCGCGTGGCAAAAAGTACTACTGGCTGACAGGGGAGTTCGTAAACAGAGACAAAGGAGAAGATACAGATGTATGGGCATTAGCTAACAATTATGCATCACTGGTACCGGTGCAGTTTGATCTGACAAATCATAAGCTGAAAAAACAAATAGAAGCCGAATGGACGTTCTGACGGCTCAAAACTACAATATGTTAAAGAAGGATAATCTGGTATTAGGTATCGTGTTAGGTTTGCTGACACCATTTGTTACTTTTTTTATTTACTACTTCCTGGCAGTATACATGCCCTATCACCGGGGACTGAGTGAATTTGTACAGATTCTGCTTGGCAACCGGCAAATGCTCCCCAAAATAATCAGTATCTGTTTGCTGTTCAATGGTGCTGTATTCTATTTGTATACCCGGAAAAGAAAAGACCTGACAGCTAAAGGGATCTTTCTTATGACTATGTTATATGCGATCACGATCATATTACTGAAGCTATTACATGGTTAACTAACTATATTTGCTGCGGGTTTAATGTGAAAAAATGAAGTATTACATCATAGCGGGGGAAGCTTCCGGCGACCTCCATGGCAGCAATCTTATCAAACAGTTAAGACAACAGGACCCCTCTGCAGACATTCGTTGCTGGGGAGGAGATCTGATGCAGCAAGCCGGTGGTACCCTGGCGAAACACTACAGAGATCTGGCCTTTATGGGTTTTATCGAAGTGGTGATGAACCTGCGCACCGTACTCCGTAACCTGGAATTCTGTAAGAAAGATATACAGGCATACCAACCCGATGTACTCGTACTGATAGACTATGCAGGTTTCAACCTGCGCATTGCCGAATGGGCAAAACCGCTCGGTTATAAGATCATCTTCTATATCTCTCCGCAGGTATGGGCCTGGAAAGAAAACAGGGTAAAGAAGATTAAAAAGAGTGTAGATAAGATGTTGTGCATCCTGCCTTTTGAAAAGGACTTCTACAAAAAGTGGGATTATGATGTAGAGTATGTAGGACACCCGCTGATAGAGGTGATAAAAGAAGCAAAAGAAGGAACAGTAATGCCTTTCTCTGACAAGCCGGTGATTGCTATACTGCCGGGTAGCCGCCGTCAGGAAGTAAGCGTAAAGCTGCCTATTATGCTCACAATGGCAAAACATTTCCCGGAATACCAGTTTGTAGTAGCACAAGCCCCCAGCCTGGATGATGATTTCATGCAGGAGCTCACCGGTGCGCATACGAACGTTTGCACTGTTAAAGGAAAAACCTACCCCTTATTGCGCCAGGCAAAAGCCGCGCTGGTAACTTCCGGTACCGCTACACTGGAAACCGCGTTATTTGGTGTGCCGGAAGTAGTGTGTTACAAAGGAAGTGCGATCTCCTACTTTTTAGCAAAACGACTGATCAAAGTAAAATATATCTCCCTGGTAAACCTGATCATGGATAAACTGGTGGTGCATGAACTGATCCAGGATGATCTGACCGAAGAAAATTTGCTGAAGGAACTTACTTTATTGCTGAAGGACGAGGCTACGCGTGTACAGTTGCAGGCAGATTACACTGCTCTCTGGACAAAACTGGGCGAAAAGAACGCCAGTCGCCGTGCTGCAGAAGTGATTATCAGTGCCGCTTCGTAAACAGGCGGATACACATGATAATAATAGCAATCAGGAACACGATAATGGATATCCTGTTCATGCCATGCATCATGGATACATAACGTGTTTTTGGTGCATTGGGGTCCTTCTTCCCTATATACAGATAACGCAGAAATTGCTGCCACATACTTTTCATGGTACAAAGATAACTGCGGGAAGGTAATATTATACATGAAACAGGTAAAGGACAATAAGTTCCTGAGTGATAATGTGCATTACTTTGCAAATACCTCCGTCAACTGAAATTATTAGTTATATTTTAAAAAATGATCATGCGAAAACTACTAATGTTATTAAGTGGTGCGATAATGGCGTTTTCTACGGCCAGTGCACAGGAGAAAATGCCTCCCTATATCCCTGAGACGGACAAGGCCGTATTGCAGAAGCTGGATGAATGGAGCGACTGGAAGTTCGGGATGCTGATCCACTGGGGAACTTACTCTGAACTGGGTATAGTGGAATCCTGGAGTATTTGTCCGGAAGATGAAGACTGGACACAGCGTAAGCCTTATGGTGTTCCTTACTTCGAGTATGTAAAGAAGTATGAGGCATTAAAATCCCAATTCAATCCTACTGAGTTCCATCCTGAGAAATGGGCGAAAGCCGCTAAGGGCGCAGGTATGCAATACGTAGTATTTACTACGAAACACCATGACGGGTTTTGCATGTTTGATACTAAACAGACAGATTACCGCGTAACAGCGCCGGACTGTCCTTTCAGTAAAAACCCCCGTTCCAATATCGCTAAAGAAGTATTTGAAGCATTCCGGAAGGAAGGATTGCACGCTGGTGCTTATTTCTCAAAACCCGACTGGCACTGCAAGGATTACTGGTGGGATTATTTTCCGCCTAAAGACAGGCACGTGAACTACGATATCACCAAATATCCTGATCGCTGGAAAAAGTATAAAGAATATACTTACAACCAGATAGAAGAACTGATGAGTGATTACGGTAAAATAGATATCCTGTGGCTGGATGGTGGATGGGTCCGCCCACGCAAGCAGTCTGAAAAGAAAGCAGCAGATATTACTGCCGCAGAAACAGACGGCAGACCACTCAAACAGGATGAAGATATTGATATGGCCGGTATTGCAGCCATGGCCCGTAAACATCAGCCAGGTCTGATTGTGGTAGACCGCGATGTACATGGTCCTTTTGAGAACTACCGTACACCTGAACAGCAAATCCCTGTCAAACCACTGGATTATCCCTGGGAAACCTGTATGACAATGGCGAGCTCCTGGTCATATGTACCGAACGATACTTATAAACCTGTTGAACAGATCATTCACAACCTGGTGGATATTGTTGCCAAAGGTGGTAATTACCTGTTGAATGTAGGCCCCGGGCCGGATGGACAACTACATGATGAGGCCTATACTACCATGGCAGCCATCGGTGAATGGATGAATGTGAACGGAGCGGCTATCTATGCAACAAAATCTGTTGCTCCGTATAAAGATGGTAAAGTATGTTTTACCCGTAAAAAGAACGGGAATGTGTATGCGATTTATTTACTGGACAAAGGAGAAAAATTACCTGCCACTATTTCTTTCAGTGGACTGAAACCAGCTAAGGGAGCCAAGCTGACTCTGCTGGGTGCAAAAGATAAATTATCATGGAAAGTGATGGGGGAAAGCACACAGATCAGTATACCTGCAGCATTGCAGAAAAAAGACTGGAAATGTGCGGTAGCTATAGAGATCCCTGCAGTAGAATAGTATTTTAACAGTGGAAGGGCAGTGAACAATGAACAGACTGCTGACAAAAAAAATGGGTTGCCTTTGAACAGGCAGCCTTTTTTTTTGTTGTATATAAAACTATCGGACGGAAACCTACGAATATCATTGATACGGTATGGATGTTACTCTGATCATAAGCACCATTTAAAGCGAAATTCTAAAATCAATAACTTCTTATTAACTAAAGTGCGTCGCTTTATTCGGCAATATTGCAGTGCTATCATAGTGAATGTTTGTTTTGTTAACATGGAATTGAACCAGATAAATTTTATTGCATGGAAAGTAATGTGCAAATCCTCCTCGCAGAAGATGACTACTATTATGGGAATATCATTAAAAAGCAACTGGAAACAGCAGGTTACACCGTAACGCACTGCCTGGATGGAGAAATTGCATGGAAGAAATTCCAGCGGGATGATTTTGATCTGTGCATACTGGATATCATGATGCCCAAAAAAGATGGATTCACACTAGCACAGGAGATACGTAAAAGGAATGGCATGGTACCTATCATCTTTGTTTCATCCAAAGCATTGGATGAGGACCGTCTGAACGGATTCAGGATAGGGGGAGATGATTATTTGGTTAAGCCGTTCAGTATCAAAGAACTGGCGATGCGTGTAAAAGTATTCCTGAGAAGATCTTTACCGAAAGATATACCCTGTGATGGCATTTATAAAATTGGTCATGTAAGGTTCAATTATGAAGAAAAAGAACTGACGAGGGATGACAGTGAAGAAGTATTCGCATCACTGACCAAAAAAGAAGCGAAGGTGCTGAAATACCTGGTGGAGAATAGTAATAAACTGGTGAAGCGGGATGAAATACTCCTGAAAGTATGGGGTAACAGCAGCTTTTTTTCCAGCAGAAGTATGGATGTGTTTATTACACGTCTCAGAAAACATTTTAAACTGGAAGCAGGCATCGAATTAGAAACATTACATAATATCGGAATAAGATTGAATATACCGGAAGAGACCACCACTCCAAGAGAAGATAACCGGTAAAAACTAACAACAGCAGCGCTTACTTTAACTATCCCCAATTTCATGTTAAACCCCCTAATTGTTCAAAATGGACTTTTATAAACGTAACCAGCCAGGAAAGCCACAATATCCTGCACATGATCCCCAACCCAAACAACGTTTCCGTCCCAGGGCCAGCCCCCGGAAGGAAGAGCTGTATATCTACTTTATTGCTTTATTACCTAATACAGTCACAGGAAAGGAGATCATACGTCTTAAACAGGAATTCGCAGATAATTACGATGCCCGCCAGTCCCTGCGTGTATTACCGCATATTACCCTGCAGGTACCCTTTACAGCTAAGCCTGAAATAGAAAATGCATTATGCCTGGGGCTGACAGATTTTGCCACTGCCCAGTCCCCTTTTGACATTCACCTGAACGGTTTTGGTGCTATTCACCTGAAAAACAGACGGGTACTCTATATTCATGTAGAAAAAGACCCTGATCTGCAGGGGCTGCATTCTAAACTGACAGGCTTTCTGAGAAAGGAATTCGGGTTCAGCAGTATGCTGGCGCGTTATGGATACAATCCTCATATTTCGGTGGCTGTGAATGACCTGAAGAACAGAGAACTGGAAGCTGCCTGGGAAGAATACCGCAACAAGCCTTTTGAAGCAACCTTCCGGGTGAATAACCTCTACATTTTCAAGCATTCAGGTACTTCCTGGGAAGTGTTACAGAAGTGCCGGCTGGGTTCCCTGAAGTAAGGCAGCACCCGTATTTCCTATGTAATAAAATCGTAACTTTAAGGCAATGGAAACAGTGGCCGTTCAAAAATATGACCTGGACGAGGAACAGGAAAAGAAAGAGATAGTCAGACATTACCGTGCCTTATTACGCGCTCTTAAACCACGCTTAAAGAAAGGGGACCGCGAACTGGTGCGCACTGCCTTTGAAATGGCAGCTGATGCGCATAAGGAAATGCGGCGTAAATCTGGTGAACCTTACATCTTACATCCTCTTGCGGTAGCGCAGATCTGCGTAGATGAAATAGGTTTGGGGGTACGTTCCGCTATCTGTGCACTCCTGCACGATACCGTGGAAGATACTGAAGTAACCCTGGAAGATATTGAAAGAGCTTTAGGCGCTGAGATATCTCATATAGTAGATGGCCTTACCAAGATCTCTACTGTTATAGATTCCAGTACCAGTACCGCTCAGGCAGAGAATTTCAAGAAAATCCTCCTTACGCTGGCAGATGACCCGCGTGTAATACTTATTAAGCTGGCAGACAGGCTGCATAACATGCGCACTCTGGACAGCATGAACCGGGAAAAACAGCTGAAAATAGCTTCTGAAACAGTATTTATCTATGCGCCACTGGCTCACCGCCTGGGCTTGTATAATATCAAGTCCGAACTGGAAGACCTGGCCATGAAATATACCGAGCAACAGACCTACCGGGATATTGCCAAACGCCTGAAAGAGACAAAACGCGAGCGTACCCGCTATATCAACGAATTCATTAAACCTATCAAAGAGGTATTACAGGAAGAGGGACTGACCTTCGAAATATTCGGCAGGCCTAAATCCATACACTCTATCTGGAATAAAATAAAGAAGAAGGGCGTCACCTTTGAAGAGGTATATGACCTTTTTGCCATCCGTATTATCCTGGACACACCAGTCGATAAGGAAAAGTCGGATTGCTGGAAGGTGTACTCCATCATCACAGACTTTTATCATCCCAGCCCTGAAAGGACCCGCGACTGGCTTAGTAATCCGAAATCCAATGGTTATGAGGCTTTGCATGTAACTGTAATGGGGCCGCAGGGTAAATGGGTGGAAGTGCAGATCCGTACCAAACGTATGAACGATTATGCGGAGAAAGGGTTGGCTGCTCACTGGCGTTATAAAGAAGGTAGTAATCAGAATACGAATACAGAATCTAAATTCGATCAGTGGTTTACTCAGATAAGGGAGATCCTGAATAATCCGGATTCCAATACACTGGACTTCCTGGCGGATTTTAAGAGCAACCTGTTTACGGAAGAGATTTATGTGTATACGCCTAAGGGAGACCTTAAAATACTGCCTGTTGGCTCTACTGCGCTGGACTTTGCCTATGCGATCCATAGTGCGGTAGGGAATAAGTGTATTGGCGCCAAGGTAAACTACAAGCTGGTACCACTAAGTCATAAGCTGCGCAGCGGAGACCAGGTGGAGATCATTACATCCAATAAACAGAAACCTTCGGAAGACTGGCTGAATTCAGTATTAACGGCTAAAGCCAAGTCCAAGATCAAAGATGCGCTGAAGGAAGAAAAGCGTACTATCGCCATGGACGGCAAGGATGTGCTGGAACGTAAGCTGGACCATCTGAAAATTACTGCCAGTCAGTATAACATTAACGAACTGGTTCAATTTTATAAACAACCGTCCCCGCTGGACCTCTACTATCAGATTGCTATCAAGAACATTGACCTGAAGGAACTAAAACAGTTCAATGTACTGGGAGATAAGCTGGAAGCACCAAGACCGGTAGTTGTAAAACAACCGGAGCATATTGCGGAGGACCATATCAAGCATCAGCTGCCTTCCAAGAAGGATGCGGAGCTGATCATCTTTGGAGAAAGTTCGGACAAGATTGCCTACAAACTGGCCAATTGCTGCCGCCCGATCCCGGGAGATGATGTATTTGGGTTCATTACTGCCAGTGAAGGGTTGAAGATCCATCGTACCAATTGTCCGAATGCCGCGCAATTACTGGCCAATTACGGACATCGGGTAGTAAAGACCAAGTGGGTGAAGAACAGGGAGATATCCTTCCTTACAGGGCTGCGGATTATCGGTATGGACGATGTAGGGGTTATTCACAAGATCACCAACGTTATTTCAGGAGAACTGAAGGTAAATATTGCCGGGTTAACGATCGAGTCCAAAGAAGGGCTGTTTGAAGGGCTTATCAAGGTGTTCGTGCATGACAAGGAAGAACTGGACGAATTATTTGAACGTTTGAAAAAACTGGATGGCATACAGTCTGTCAGCAGGCTGGAAGATGAGTAAGCTATATCTTTAAATATATTTGTAAAAGGCTCCGGAAGGGGCCTTTTATCGTTATATATTCTTTCAATTGATTAGCCAATCTTTCAAACTCGCTTGCTTTCTTCCTTTTTACCCGTAATTTTGCCACTTCTTTTTAAAAATCAATAACAACACACCTATGGTAGATGTTTTGCTGGGCCTGCAGTGGGGCGACGAAGGCAAGGGAAAGATTGTGGATTACTTTGCAGGTAAATATGATGTCATTGCCCGTTTCCAGGGCGGACCTAATGCAGGGCACACTTTATATGTAGAGGGTGAAAAGGTAGTATTACATACCATTCCATCCGGTGTATTCCACAGTAACACTACCAACCTGATTGGGAATGGTGTGGTGCTGGACCCTGTTACTTTCAAAAAGGAATGTGATAAGATCACGGCCCTGGGTGTGGATCTGAAAAAGAATCTCTACATTGCTGAAAGAACGCATCTCATTGTACCAACGCACCGTGCGCTGGACAAAGCCTCCGAACTGTCTAAAGGAACAGAGAAGATCGGTTCTACCCTGAAAGGTATCGGTCCTGCCTATATGGATAAAACAGGCCGTAATGGCCTGAGAGTAGGGGATTTACTGCGTACGGACTTCAGGGACCGTTACCAGAGCCTGAAGCATAAACATGAGCACCTGCTGGCAGGATATGATTTCTCTGCTGAGGTAAGAAATGAAATAGCAAAAGATATTGCTGACTGGGAAGCTGAATTTTTCGATGGAGTTACGTACCTTAAAGAGATGAATATCGTGAACGGGGAATACTTCCTGAATGAAAAGCTGAAAGCCGGACAAAAAGTGCTGGCAGAAGGTGCACAGGGAAGTATGCTGGACGTTGATTTTGGAACTTATCCGTTCGTAACATCGTCCAATACTATCTCTGCCGGCGTATGTACCGGCTTGGGTATTGCTCCGCAGTGGATCAAAGAGGTGATTGGTGTAACAAAAGCGTATTGTACCCGTGTAGGTAGCGGACCATTCCCTACAGAACTGCATGATGCTACCGGAGAGAAGCTGCGTGCAGAAGGAAATGAATTTGGTGCTACCACAGGCCGTCCACGCCGTTGCGGATGGATTGACCTGGTTGCATTGCAGTATACCTGCATGCTGAGTGGTGTAACACAGCTGGTAATGACAAAAAGCGATGTATTGGATGCCTTTGATGAGGTATATGCATGTACAGCGTATGAAATAAATGGAAAGCAAACGAAAGCAATGCCTTTTCAGTTGAATGATGCTGAAGTGAAGCCTATTTGGGAGAAACATAAAGGATGGAGTGATGAAACAGCGGCTAAGAGTAAGCAGTTCAGCGAGTTACCTGCAGAGATGAAAGCTTTTGTAAAAGCTGTGGAAAACTATCTTGAAGTGCCTGTGAAATATGTATCCAATGGCCCAGGGCGCGATCAGATACTGCAACAATAAATTGGAAAAAAATACGACAAAAAATCGGCAAAAAAAATTTGGCTAATACAAAAAACTGTTAAAACTTTACGTCAAAGAAATACGCTAAAGACTTAAGTGAACCTATTATGAAATCAAAATCTGATAACGAAAAAGAGACAAAAAAGACGAGTTCTCCAAAGACTACTAAAGCCACGCCTAAAGCTGCAAGTAAGCCCAAGAAGGACGAGGATGAAGAGGATGATGATGAGCTGGATGAGGAGGAAACTCCCCGTAAGTCTGCTGCTTCAAAAAAATCAGATAAGCCGGCCTCTAAATCAAAACGGAAAGATGACGACGATCTGGATGATGAAGATGAAGTAGAGGACGAAGACGATGATAATTGGGAAAAGGGAGAAGACGCCGAAGACTATGATCCTGATTTTGAGGAGTTTGATATGCCTAAGCCTAAGAACAAACGCGGTCGTCCGGGTAAAAAGAGCGCGGATGATGATGACGATGACCTGAGCATTGATGATGAATTCAAAGATATGGGTCTGTTCAATGACCGTGGCGGTTTTGACGATGACGACGATGATTTTTAAGCATTAAATGCACGCATTATCAGGATATTTCACGATTTTCCGGTTAATGATCCAACGCTATTTAAACAACAAATGTTGAACTTGGGTAACACGTTCAACATTTGTTGTTTTTTGGACAATAACAATTACGCTTCAATATACCACCAAAACGAAGCCATCCTTGCCGCTGACGCGCTGGATACACTGTCTTGCAATGCCGGCAATGCCTTCTCTGCATTGCAGCAGTACTATGATAAACAACCAGACTGGCTTTTCGGGCATCTGGGATACGACCTCAAAAACGAAACGTTTAACTCTCTTCAGTCTTTACATCCTGATCATATTAATTTCCCGGACCTGTTCTTTTTCAGGCCCCGCTTTATAATGCAGCTGCAACAAGGACGGGTAAGGATTGGTGGCTGGAATGTAGATCATGCCGGTGCGGAGTCGATTTATAATCAATGTAGGGCGATGCCGGTGTCTCATTCTGTTCATCGTTCGGCCCCCGTATCCTCAGCTTATCTGGATAAAGATGCCTACCTGGAATCGGTAAGGGCTTTACAAAGGCATATTCTCAGGGGAGATTGTTATGAGGTGAATTTTTGCCGCGAAAATTATATAACGGATGCAGAGATAAATCCCTTAACACTGTTTCAACGGCTGAATACTCTTTCACCAGCGCCATTTGCGGCTTATTACCGTGTAAATGATAAATACCTGGTATGTAGCAGTCCGGAACGTTTTATGCAAAAGAAAGGCCCCCTGGTGATTTCCCAGCCTATTAAAGGCACCATCAGGCGGGAAAAAGATGTCACTGCAGATGCCTTTAACAGGCAGTTATTACAGCAAAACAGCAAGGAAAGAGCAGAGAATGTAATGGTTGTAGACCTGGTACGCAATGATCTGTCACATACAGCTACTCCCGGGAGTGTGAAAGTGACAGAGCTGTTCGGCATTTATTCTTTTGCGCATGTACATCATATGATCTCTACGGTAAGTGCTATTCCTGAAGCAGGGGTATCCTTTACAGAGATCATCCGGCAGGCGTTTCCGATGGGATCTATGACGGGTGCGCCCAAACTGAGGGTGTTACAGCTGATAGAAGAATATGAAAAAAGCCGCAGGGGATTATTTTCCGGTGCGTTGGGATATATTACCCCCGGGGGAGATTTCGATTTTAATGTAGTGATCCGGAGTATCCTGTATAATGAGGGAAACAGGTACCTGTCTTTCCCAACCGGTTCTGCGATCACCTACTATGCAGATCCGGAGAAAGAATGGGAGGAGTGCCTGCTGAAAGCAGCTTCCATGAAAAAGGTCCTTGAAAAGGATTAGTTATATATCATACTTGCTGCAAACATGTGGCCCTGAGGGAGCCGGATTAATGGGTGTAACAGCATTGTAATCAACAACCGGTCATGACACAGATTAACCTTGTTCAGGCGCAAAGATCTTCTCCATAGCAGCCTGGATAGTTGGATAGGAAAATACAAATCCTGTTTGCTGGATTTTAGCAGAGGAAACGTTACAGCTCTTCAACACTTCCACACTCATCTCGCCAAGCCCTAATTTTAATGCAAAAGAAGGCACATGCAGGGATATAAAGCTATTGCCCTTGGCTATGTGGGCCATGGTCATTACAAGCTCCTTATGTTGCACAGGGTTAGGAGCAACAGCATTAAAGATACCTTCCAGTTCGTGGTTTACAATAGCGCTTAAATAAAGTCTCACCAGGTCGTGGATATGGATCCAGCTGATATATTGTTCACCGTTACCCAGGATGGTAGCAAAACCGAATTTCAGCGGTTTATAGAATTCTTTGAGGGCGCCGCCTTCCTTACTGAGTGTAATGCCGGTGCGCAGGATCACTATTTTCTTTCCCGGTTGTTTCATCCTCAGCACACTTTCTTCCCAGGCCACACAGGTAGTACCCAGGAAATCGGTCGCGGGGGTATCTGTTTCCACAAAAGCACGGCCCTGGTCTTCTCCATAGTAACCGGTAGCAGAAGCGCTGATGATTTTTTTTACTTTATTGGGGTATTTCTCCAGGGTGTCGTATAATAAGTTGGAGCTCTGCACGCGGCTGTTCAGGATTTCTTTCTTACGGGAAGCTGTCCACCGCTTGTCTGCAACGTTAGCACCTGCCAGGTGTACAATATAATCAGCCTGTTGAAGGGCGGCTACATCTATAGTTTGCCGGGATACATCCCATTGTGCATAGCTGATAAGCTTATTGTCTGAAGCAGTACCTTTCTGGCGGCTCAGGATAATTACCTTGTAGCCAACCTCGGCCAGTAGTCGGGAAAGCGCCCGGCCTACCAGTCCGGTACCGCCGGTTATTAATACCGTATCCATGGAGGTTTGAAAAATGCGTTTTAGTAAGAAATAAATTAAAAGTACACAAATAAATGGTGAATGAAATATAGCCAAGATCGCACCAATCTTTTATTTACACTGGTTTTGCAGTAAGCAAATTTTCGTGTAGGTTTGGTAACAGAATGGAGAAAAGAAAGACCCTCCACGTTAATTAACGGCTTTCGCAATGAATTACAGCCGTTTACCGTTTATAACTGGATATATCCTTAACGACATTTTTTAAAATATACAGCAATGCGTATTCTATTTCTCTATGCTTTACTCGTTTTATGGAGCGGAGCTGCCATCGCACAGAAGGTAAGCTATACCGATCCGGAAAAAGACGATTACAAAAGTACAGAATTCGAAATCCTGGGTAAAGTATCAGGCAATATCCTTGTTTACAAAAGCGACAGAGGGGATTATGCAGTATCAGTATACGATAATACCATGCAGCTGAAAGAACGCGTAAAACTTGACTTCCTGCCCAGGAAGCTGATCAGCGTTGATTTCGTGTCCTATGCAGATAAGATTTATATGTTATACCAGTTCCAGCGTAAGGATGCGGTATACAGCTTTTGCGCTACTATGAACGGCGAAGGGAAGTTCATGGACGCTCCTACCATGGTAGATTCAACCCGCATTGGCAATTACACAAAAGAAAATAAAGTATACTCCGTAGAATTCTCAGAAGACAAGAGCAAGATCCTGGTGTACAAGATCAATCAGGATAAAGAGAATGATAACGTGTTTTACACTTTCCTGTACGACAGTACCTTCCATCTTATTAATAATAGCCGTGTATCATTGCCGATGGAAACAAAGAAATCTTTCCTGAGCAATTTTAACCTTACCAACAATGGCGACCTGCTGTTTAATAAACTGGAACGCACCAGCAACCGCGATTATATTATCAGTGGTGCCCTGGTAATTAAGCGTGCTGCAGTAGATTCTTTTGAACAGGTAGTACTGCAACTGAAAACGCAGCTGCTGGACGAAGTGAAGATGAAGGTAGATAACAATAATCATAAGGTGCTTGTGACTGCTTTCTATTATAAACAGAAACGGGGTAACGTAGAAGGTTTATACGTTAGTAAATACGACTATGCGCAAAACCAGCTGTTGTATGAAAAAGAAGTACCTTTTTCTCCGGAGCTGAAAGGCAATGCAAAAGGGGAATCCTCTACCAATGCTGCATTTAATGATTATTTCATCAGACGTATCATTAACACCAAAAACGGAGGGTTCATTGTCACGGCGGAATCTTTCTATACTACTTCGCGTTACCAGCCCTGGAACCGCTGGAATTATATGTACGGAGCGCCTTATGGGATGTATACTCCCTATTATTACTCTCCTTATTCTCCCTGGTACTACAACCCCTGGTATAACAATAACAACAATAACCAGGCAAACCGTTACCATTACGACAACGTAGCCATCCTTTCCCTGGATGATGAAGGTAACCTGCTGTGGAGTAACTTTATACATAAAGATCAGTATGATGACGGGGAAGACCTCTATCTCTCTTATATGATGGTAAACATCGGCAGTGAGCTGCGCTTCCTGTACAATGAGCTGGACAGGCGGAATTACATCATGACAGACGTTGGGGTGGAACCGGACGGACAAAGCAACCGTAAGCCTACTTTACGTAACCTGGATAAGGGCTTTGTTTGGATGCCGAGATATGGTAAACAGATAAGCGCACGTTCCATATTGATACCCTGTGTGTATAGGAACTACATCTGTTTTGCTAAAGTAGATTTCTAAAGAAAATAACTTTGCGCTTAAAGGCCGTCACCTGATCGTGACGGCTTTTTTAATTAGCTCATTAAAAAGGCATATTTTCCCTTATCAATTCAACGCAGTTTTTTATTGTAGATATGAAGTATAAAAAGGATATTATTCAACTTGGAGTGTTAGTAGTGTTGTTTATAGGAATCTGTTTTGGCAAAACAATATGGTATACAATTTTTCCTACTGCTGATTCCTTTGGTGTAAAATTCAATAAAGAAAGAGCGCGCCTGGGCATTCTTCCATTACCTGATAACTGGACAACAGAGCAGGGAGAGGTTGTTGATAGCGGTGCTGTACATAGGGAAATGAAAGTAGTGGGCGTGGAGAATGACAGGATAAAATATGAAAATGACTTTATCCTGAAACCTGAGCCTGATAGAGAAGAACTGACGATCAGCTATCGTTTTACTGATTCCACCCGGAACTATGCGTTCAGTAGCAGGCTGACACATGAAAAACCTTACCCGGTTACTCCTCAGCAGGCAGATAGCATTCTGCATGCCTGGAATTTTAAATATAAATAGTATGAGTGAGATAAAGTTACTGGAAATGGCTTTGCAGAAGCTGACAGGGATGGATGAGAAGGCATTTGCGTTATCTGTCCCGTTCTGGCAGGTAAAGCAATATAAAAAGGGGGAGTATTACAACGAGTATAAGAATGTCTGTAAGCATCTTGGGTTTGTCATCAATGGTATTTTCCGTACTTACTATATGAATGAGACAACCGGAGAAGAGAAAAATATATTGTTTTATACCGATCGCCAGATTGTTTCCGCCTATAAGAGTTTTATCAACCAAACCCCTTGTAACTATTACACGGAGAGTATGGTTGATTCCACTATTTTATACATTCACATAAACCATTTACAGGAATTGTATGAGCAGTCGCATCAGTGGGAAAGGTTTGGCAGATATGTGGCAGAGATTGCTTTTAACATGGTAATAGATCATACTGAGGATTTTTTATTTAAGACCCCCGAACAGCGATATATAGAGTTATTAAAGCTGCATCCGGACATCTTCAATACAATACCACTCTATCATATCGCCTCTTATCTGGGAATCCAGGGACCGTCTTTAAGCAGGATCAGGAAAAGGATGCTTAATAAGGGATAATCATTAATTTATACATGATTATCATAATATTTTGATTTTCTCCTGCTTTAAAATACCTTTGGAACGCTTTCAAAAGTTGAAAAAGAGATAACAGATTGTGGTAAAATTTTTCCGCTCCGGCAACCCACTGACGGTTTTGCTGTTGTTAATATATACGTTACTGGTAAAATTCTATTACCTGTTGCACCCGTCCACCTTTGTGGCAGACGGCTCAGAGGGGTTATTATATGACCTTTTTGTGAAGTGGATACAGCGGGTAATAGGGAACAGTCCTTATTTGTTTACTGGTCTTGCCATACTGGTACTGTTGTTACAGGCATTACTCGTTACCAAGATCGTTAACCACCAGCGACTTTTTGCCAAACCTACCTATTTACCTGCTATGAGTTACATGCTCTTTACCTCCCTGCTGGAAGGATGGAACGTGTTTTCTCCTGCTTTGCTGGTGAACCTGGTAATGTTATGGGTGTTTTCAAGTATCACATTGCTGTATACACGCACATCCGCCAGGGATGTGGTGTTTAATATAGGTTTTGCACTGGGGGTATGTGGATTGTTCTATTTCCCTTCTGTGGTTTTCTGCCTGTTGCTGTTATTAAGTCTGCTTATTATGCGGCCTTTCAGGCTGGCAGAGTGGATCATTGCTTTACTGGGGCTGATTTGCCCGCTGTACCTGCTGGGTACTTACCTGTACCTCACTGATCAATGGAGCTTGTTTACGAAGATTCCCCGTATCGGTATCAATTTCCCGGTAATAGCCGATTATAAGGTTTGGGGAGCTATGGTGGCAAGTATCTTTTTCTTTATTCTGGGCTGGCTGTTATTGCAGAGTACCATTAAAAAGATGCTGATTCAGGGCAGGAAGATCTGGAGTGTGCTGATCGTATATGTGTTTGTGGCAATGGTAGTGCCTTTCTTCAATGTACATTTTTCTCCCTTATACTGGTTAATGGCAATATTGCCGCTTTCTTTGTTCGTAGCTAATGTGTACTGGTCTATCAGGAACAACACTGTAGCCAACATTATCCACTTCATTACGCTGGGATATATAATCGTAATGCAGTACTTCAGCCGATAGTCTCCTGTATCATTTGTTAAAACCGGATGAACGGCCATTGAAATGTGCGGACGGCGCAGTAATTTTGTAGCTTTTCCGGTAATTTCGTGCAATGGTTTAAACCGTTATATTGCCGGATTGGAGCTGGAATTAATATTTTAGATCATAAAATTCAATTAATTAGGTATGAAATTTGGCGTTGTCACCTTCCCTGGCTCTAACTGTGACCATGATATGATAGATTCATTACGTAATGACCTTGGTCAGGAAGTAATAGAGTTGTGGCATAAGGACAAAGACCTGAGTAAGTTCAGCAAAGAAGATTGCATTGTACTTCCGGGTGGGTTCTCTTATGGTGATTATCTGCGCTGTGGTGCAATTGCACGTTTCAGTCCGATGATGCAGAGTGTAATAGAGTTTGCTAATAAGGGTGGTCGTGTGATTGGTATCTGCAATGGTTTCCAGATCCTTTGCGAAGCCGGTTTACTGCCAGGAGCGCTGTTACAGAACAGCAACCAGCAGTTTGTATGCAAGAATATCTTCCTGAAGAGTGAAAATACCGTAGCTGCCATGACCAAAGATGTAACCGGTCGTCCGTTGATGATCCCGGTAGCACATGGGGAAGGCCGTTATTATGCAGACGCGGCTACACTGGAAGGGTTGTTTGCCAACAATCAGGTTCTTTTCCGTTATTGCGATGAGTTCGGTAATGTAGTAGATGCAGCCAATCCAAATGGAGCTATGCGTAACATTGCAGGGATCTGTAACAGCACGCGTAACGTATTTGGTATGATGCCGCATCCGGAAAGAGCTACCAGCGCTGTATTGGGAAATACAGATGGGCAGCTGATTTTCCAGAGTCTGATCAACAACAATAACTGATAAGATTACTACACCATAATCAATCAACCAACCAGTTAAAAAAACGAGTATGAAAAAAGTATTGACAGCATTCTTATTGTTTGCTCTGCCAGTATTGGCGAGTGCGCAAATAGAGAACCCGGTTAAGTGGAGCTTTACTTCCAAGAAGATTAATGCCACTACGTATGAGTTGCACATGACTGCTAATATTGACGGCGGCTGGCATCTGTACGCACAGGTAGCAGGTGAAGGGCCGGTACCAACTTCTTTCAAACTCAAGAAGAATCCTTTAGTTGTACCTACCGGTAAAATTGAAGAAGTGGGTAAACTGCACAAGGCATTTGACAAGAATTTTGATTCTGAACTGAAATATTACGAAGGCGAAGTAGACTTTATACAGAAAGTGATTGTAAAAGGTAAAGCCGCTACAAAGGTAAAAGGTACCGTAGAATACATGACATGTGATGATCACCAGTGTCTGCCACCTAAAGAACTTGAATTTGCTATCAGTGTCGGAGGGAAATAATCTATTATAACGTTCTTTTAAACAATAAACGAGTTCTCCCGGAGAACTCGTTTATTGTTTAAAAGAATATAAAGTCTCTAAAGCCTATTATATATATGAAGCAGTTGCTTACGTTTATTATACTTATCGCCGCAACCTTTGGCGTAAAGGCACAGGATACTGTTGCTCCGGCTGTTGTTAAATGGGAATATGCCGCAGAGAAAAAAGGGGAGAATGAGTACCTGTTGCATCTGAACGGAACAGTGGAAAAGGGTTGGAAATTATTTTCCACCACGATGAAGGATGATGATCCAAATACGCGTGTAGTATTGGATAGTACAGCTTCCATCACCGGTATTACAGAAGAGGGTAGTCTGAAAAAACAAAAAGAAGCTTTATTTGATAACCTGGAAATTAAATATTTCGAGGACAAAGTATCATTACTGGTAGCCGTTAAATTAAATGGCCCGATAAAGAAACTGGAAGGTGTTGTGAATTACATGGCGCTGAAAGGAGAAGAAGTGGCTGGTCCGGAAGAAGTGAAGTTTAAATTTAATGTAGATGCTGCGGGCAATCTTGTGAATGTTGCTGCTGGTTTACAGGCGGCATCTGTTGATGCAGAGAAGTCACTTAAACGTACTTCTATAGACCTGGAACATCCGGTCAATGATTGTGGAGGCGTAGGACATGAAGGTGGTAAAAAAGGTTTGTGGGCGCTGTTTGTTCTTGGTATGCTGGGTGGGTTCATTGCCTTACTTACTCCTTGTGTATTCCCGATGATTCCTTTAACGGTATCATTTTTCACCAAAAAATCTCAGGACAAGAAGAAAGGTATCATGCATGCTGTTACCTACGGCTTCTTCATTTTCCTTATTTACGTATTACTGAGTTTACCTTTCCATTTCCTGGATTCCCTGAATCCGGAAATCCTTAATAACATTTCTACTAATATCTGGTTGAATCTGGCATTCTTTGTTATTTTCATTGTATTTGCCATTTCCTTCTTTGGTTATTTTGAAATAACAATGCCTAGCAGTCTGGCCAGCAAGGTGGATGCTAAAACCAGCGTAGGAGGTACGATTGGTATTTTCTTCATGGCGCTGACATTAGCGTTGGTATCTTTCTCCTGTACAGGACCTATTCTTGGATCTCTGCTGGCAGGTTCACTTTCTACCGATGGTGGTGCAATTCAGCTGACAGTAGGTATGGCAGGTTTTGGTTTTGCACTGGCATTACCATTTGCATTGTTTGCGATGTTCCCGGGCTGGTTAAATTCATTGCCTAAATCCGGTAGCTGGCTGACTTCTGTAAAGGTGGTATTAGGTTTCCTGGAGATAGCCATGGCTATCAAATTCCTGTCTAATGCAGATCTGGTGAAACATTGGGGTATCTTAAAAAGAGAAGTATTCTTTGGTATCTGGATCATCGTAGGTTTCCTGATTGTATTATACCTGTTAGGCAAGATCCGTTTCCCGCATGATGCTCCTTTGAAAAAGCTGAGTCGTTCGCGTTTGGTCCTGGCGCTGATTTTCCTGGCATTTACTGTTTACCTGATACCGGGAGTTACCAATACTAAATATGCTAACCGTGCCTTAATCAGTGGATTCCCTCCGCCGCTTAGCTATAGCATTTATGGTGAAGCTGCGGCTAAAGGAAAAGGTGTGGAAGCAGATGTGATCAATGATTATGATAAAGCGTTAAAACTGGCAAAAGAACTGAATAAACCTGTTCTGTTAGACTTCACTGGCTGGGCATGTGTAAACTGTCGTAAGATGGAAGAGAATGTATGGCCTAAGGATGAAGTGAAGATGTTGATCCAGAAAGATTACATTCTGGTTTCACTGTATGTGGATGACCGTAAGTTATTGCCTGAGAGTGAGCAGTTCCTGTTCACTACTAATACAGGCCATAAGAAGGAGATCAAAACGATAGGAGATAAGTATGCAACTATGCAGACTGAGAACTTTGTAAATAACTCTCAACCATTTTATGTGCTGATAAGTCCTGATGAGAAATTGCTGACAAGACCTGTAGGTTATACACCAGATGCGAAAGCATATGCTGCGTGGCTGAAATGTGGATTGGATGCGTTTAAGAAATAAGGGAATTTTATTTTAGAAACAGCTTAAGGATAATTAAAAAGCCGCAGTGATTAGCTGCGGCTTTTTTGTTAGAATGAATATGTCGTTAATTCCTCTTTTTTAATTTTTGTTTGTTCTCCTGTTATCATATTCTTTACACTCAGCACGCCTTCCTGTATTTCACTTTCACCCATGATGATCACATATGGAATACCACGTTTATTGGCGTATTTCATTTGTTTATCCATCTTGGCCGGTTCATGGAATAATTCAGATGCGATGCCTCTTTCACGCAATTGCATCAGCATGGCAAATGCAGTAGCAGATGTATTGGCGTCGAGATTGAAGAATAATACCTGGGTGCTTTGTTGCGCAGTAGCAGGAAACAGTTGCAGTTCTTCCAGAACATCGTAGATTCTGTCCACACCAAAGGAAATACCTACGCCCGAAAGGCCTGGTAATCCGAATAAGCCGGTGAGATCATCATAACGTCCACCGCCGCCGATGCTGCCCATTTTAACAGAAGCAGGCGCTTTTACTTCCACGATCATGCCCGTGTAGTAGTTCAGACCACGGGCGAGTGTAACGTCCAGGATAGGTGTTGTTTTGAATGCAGCAGGCTGGGTATGCAGTACATAAGATAATTCTTCAATGCCTTTAAGACCAGTGGCAGATTGCTGGAATAATACACCAAGCTGTTGTAATTTCTCCTCATTACTGCCGTCAATTTTCAGAAAGCTTTCTATAGTAGTAATTTCTGAGTCGGAAAGCCCACGTTCCCGGAGTTCCTGTTTAACACCATCAGCTCCAATCTTATCCAGTTTGTCAATAGCAACAGTGATGTCTGTCAATAGCGCTGGTTGTCCCACTACTTCTGCGAGTGCACTAAGAATTTTACGGTTGTTGATGCGTAATTCATAGCCCTGCATTCCCAGTTTGGTGAAAACCCTGTCGTATATCAGCAGAAGTTCTATTTCATTTAAGAGAGAGTTACTCCCAACTACATCTGCATCACACTGGTAGAACTCGCGGTAGCGACCTTTGGCGGGACGATCACCCCGCCATACCGGTTGCATCTGGTAGCGTTTAAACGGCAATGCCAGTTCATTCTGGTTCATTACCACATAGCGTGCAAAAGGAATAGTAAGATCGTAGCGTAATGCTTTCTCACATAATAAAATACCCAGTTCACGGCTGTCCTTCGCCTGTTGTGAGCGGCCGAATATATCTCCGTTATCCAGTATTTTGAAGATCAGCTTATCACCTTCCTCACCATATTTCCCGGTAAGCGTATCCAGGTTTTCCATGGAAGGAGTTTCCAGTGGCTGGAATCCAAACAGCTCAAATGCTTCGCGGATCGTCTGGAAAATGTATTGCCGTTTTCTTACCACAACAGGGCCGAAATCGCGGGTACCTTTTGGTATACTGGGTTTTATCATTATCGTTCAGTATTATTAATTATTTTTTCGCAGGCTTTGTAAATCATATTATATACCGGTTCGAACAATGCATCGTCGTACCAGGGATCGGGCACAGATTGCTGGTTATCAAGCAATAACTGTACTTTAGCTTTATCCGCATCGGTACGTGCTTTACGTATTACATCGCGATAGTTATCCACATCCATGACATAAATGCGGTCAAACTCGTCATAATCAGCTGTCTGGAATTGCCTGCCTCTGAGCCCGGAAATATCAATACCATGGCGGCGTGCCACCGCAACAGACCGCCTGTCCGGAGGATCTCCCACATGCCAGCCGCCTGTACCGGCAGAATCTATTTGCCAGTCAGGAGCCAGGTGCCTTAAAATACCTTCTGCCAGCGGCGAGCGGCAAATATTGCCGAGGCATACCATTAATACCTTCATAATTTGCGCAAACCTACAGGATTTTGAGCAGATTCGCCACCCCGGCCCTTTATGGAAAAATTTACTTTTTGCATCTATATAGAGATACTATACCTCACTTAATGCGTATATAACTATAAGGGAAGGGGTGGAATTATAGCATTTAACATGCCTTTAACAAAAGTTAGTGAATAATAATCTGTAGATTGATTTGATTAATATGTGTGAGGATGACGGTTATCAGATCTGCTGCAGTAGCGGATTTAGGAGATTATGTTTATATGAGGGTCCTGTTTTTTTTAATATTCTTCTAAAAGAACAGGTATTTGTTTAGAAATTTTTTTTTGTATACTTGTAATTCGCAACAATGCAGATGGAACACGAAAGAACGGAAAACAGGCGGAAAGGAATAGATTACCGCCCGCTTGGAGAATTATTAAGAGGTATATTTTTTATACTCTTTGGCCTATATGCATGCTTTGCTCAAAGACTCAATATGGGACACTTTGAAGTATCGCAAACCATTTTAAATGTTTTGGGAGGGGTGCTGATCGCTTATGGCCTTTTCCGTGTATATAGAGGGGTGAAAAATACATTTTTTAACAAGGACTAACGAAGAGCTATGTTTACCAGGTTAATTAAACGGAACAGGGCTTATATCGCACTATTAGCAACCGCAACTATGCTGGCATCATGCGGAGAGTCGAAATCAGAAGCGGAGAGGGACACGCCAACGTCCGGAACCATCCGCATCAGTATAGACGAGACCTATAAGCCACTTTTAACATCAGAGATAAAAGTATTCGAATCATTATACCCGAAGGCCCACATCATTGCGGAATATAAACCTGAAGCAGATTGCTTTAAGGACCTGCTGGCAGATAGTGCCCGCCTGATAATCGTAACGAGGGACTTCAATGAGAAGGAGAAAGGATTTTTTCAGAAACTGAAAATAACGCCACAAAGCATGTTACTGGCGTGGGACGGAGTAGCGTTGATTACTAACAAGAGTAATCCGGATTCTATCCTCACTATGGACCAGTTGCGTAAAATTATGGACGGGAGTGAAACAGGAAAGAAATGGCAGATTGTTTTTGACAATCAGAATTCAAGTACTGTAAGGTTTATCCGCGACTCAATCAACCAGGGAAAACCGTTGCCGGCCAGTGTAATGGCTGCAAAAACTAATCCCGAAGTGGTTGATTATGTGGCGAAAATGCCAAATGCGCTGGGCGTAATAGGGGTAAGCTGGATCTCTGATCCAAATGATTCTACCTCCATAGAATTTAACAGTAAAGTGAACGTGGTAAAAGTGCGTGCAGATTATGGTTCGGAATTTGTAAAACCATATCAGGCATATATTGCTTTGGGATCATACCCGCTGAAGAGAGGATTCTACTTTTGTTTAAAAGAACCTTACTCCGGATTGGGATCAGGCTTTGCCACCTTCCTGGGAAGTTATGAAGGACAGACATTAATTGGGAAATTCAGATTGTTCCCCGCGAGGTTGAACATCGTTTTCAGGGAGGCTAATTTAAAGTAAGGATTGAAAAACTAACACAACTAAAATTTTAAAACCGGAGTGCTCATGACCAGACGGAAAAGTTTAATCGTAGCCATGTTATGTGTCGCCGCAAACGGCGCAATGGCCCAATCCGTAGATGATGGATTGAAAGACCTGTATTATGGTAAGTATGAAACAGCCAAACAAGATTTTGACAAGGTAATTGCTGCTAAACCTACTGAAGATAAAGCATATTATTATCAGGGGATTGCTTTCCTTGGAATGAATGATCAGGCTGCCGCCGCAGCTGCTTTCCAGAAAGGATTACAGGCAGTTCCTACTTCTCCTTTATTACAGGTAGGTTTGGGCCGCCTGGATTTACTGAAGGGGGATGCTGCTGCTGCCAGACAAAAATTTGAAGCTGCCAGTGCTGCCACTCAGGGCCGTGACGGAGATGTTGCGCGTGCAATTGCTGATGCAAATTCAGATATTAAAGGTGGTGACCGCGGTTACGCCCTCAGTGTAATGGAGAAACTGCTGAACAACGAAGGACGTAAGAAAAAAGAAATATATACGCCTAAGGCGGTTGACTATATAGAACTGGGTGACGCTTACCGTCAGCTGGGAGGTGAAAATGGTGGTAAAGCCATTACCACCTATGATAAGGCATTGGAACTGGAACCAAACAGGGCTGAAGCAATAATGAAAGAAGGCCTGGTAAACTACAACGCCAAACTGTTGCAGGATGCGGTGAATGATTTCACCAAAGCTACCGAGATGGACCCTCAGTATGCACCTGCATTCTATGAACTGTACCAGTTTTACATTACCAAGACCAAAGCACAGTTTTCCCTGGAAAATGCAGCTAAATACCTCGAAAAGTACATGGCTATCGTAGGTGAAGGTGCCGGTAAACTGGAAAACGAATATAACCTGGCAGCTATCTCTTTCTACAAGAAAGACTATGATGCGGCTATTGCTAAGGCGAAGGCTGTATTGCCAACCGCTACAGAAGGTTATAAGGATAAATTCACCCTGTTGCTGACTGATGCTTATCTGCAGAAAGGTGATACCGCTACCGGTAAACAAATCATTGAAAGTTATGTAAAGAGCGTAGGTGAAAGCAAACTGCAGCCTAACGATTACAAATTGTTAAGCGCTATCTACCAGGTTAAAGGAAAAGATTCTGCCCAGGCAGCCATTAATGACTCTCTGGCATCTTTATACCTGGAAAAATACGCTTTGTCTGATACCGCTAAGGATGTTGACAAATACAGAAGTATAGCTGAATCATTCAAAAATATGCGCGATTTCAAACGTGCTGCTGAATGGTACGGTAAACTGGTAACAGACTTTACCGACGAACAGAACACCGGTAAAATCCAGGACCTTTTCTTCAAAGGTACCTGGGAAATATATGCACGTGAGTATGATAAGGCGGATTCCACCTTTGCAGCTTTCGTAGCTAAATATCCTACTCAGGAAGCATTAGGTACTTATTGGAGAGGTCGTGCAAACATGGCTAAAGACCCCGATGCTAAGTTAGGCCTGGCTTTACCTCACTTCCAGCATTTCTTTGAGATCAAGGGTGAAGAGAAAGTAACCAAGCCGGGTTTGCTGATGTTTGCTTATCAGTACCTGATGATCTACTACTATAACAAAGATGACATTAACAATATGAAGACCTGGATGGACAAGGTGGTAAGTCTTGATCCTAACAATGCTACTGTTAAGGCGATACAGGAAAACCTGGCAAACAGGTCCAAAGCCGGCAAACCAGCAGCTTCAGGCAATAAAAGATAAAATAAAGTGTTCTTTATATGAAAACCCTGGCAACTGCCGGGGTTTTTTTATTTCCGGTTGGCAAAAAAAGATAATATTTTAACTGCTCATAGATTTGATATTTGGTATAGTTAGCCTATTTTTGCGCATTCGGAGAAATGTTCATCTTATCAGGGAAGCTTATGTTTACAGACACAGTATTATTGTCGGCGACTACTCCTTTTAGCTATTTTCCTATAGTATTACAGCTAATTGCAGCCCTCGGCTTTGTGGGCATTACCATGTTCGCAACACACTTTTTAGGCCCAAAACGTAAAACGAGCGACAAACTTGTTACCTTTGAAAGTGGTATCGAGCAGCAAGGGAACGCACGCCAGCCTGTAGCCATTAAATATTTCCTTACCGCCATTTTGTTCGTGCTGTTCGATGTGGAAGTGATCTTTTTCTATCCTTATGCCGTGAATTTCAGAGAGCTTGGCTGGGAAGGCTTTATGGCTATGTTGCTCTTTGTTGCTTTCTTCCTGGGTGGTTTTGTCTACATTCTGAAGAAAGGTGCGTTAAAATGGGAAGACTAATACAAAATTTTGTAAGTCAAATCTGATTCTGAAATCTTTAAATCTGAAATGGTATGTCTCGTCCGGTTCAGTATAATGAAAAAGTGAAGTCTGTGGAAATACCTGAAGGGTATTCCGGAGAAGGTTTTTTTGCTACCTCTTTCGATAAAGTGATAGGTCTTGCCCGTAAGAACTCTATATGGCCGTTGCCTTTTGCAACTTCCTGCTGTGGGATTGAATTTATGGCAACGATGGCTTCTACTTACGATCTGGCACGTTTTGGTGCGGAAAGAATGGCTTTCACGCCAAGACAGTGTGATCTGTTGATGGTGATGGGGACCATTTCCAAGAAAATGGGCCCGGTATTACGCCAGGTATACCTGCAGATGGCAGAGCCCCGCTGGGTAATTGCTGTGGGCGCCTGTGCCAGCAGCGGTGGTATTTTCGATACTTACTCTGTATTGCAGGGAATAGACCAGGTGATTCCGGTAGATGTATATGTACCAGGATGTCCTCCACGCCCCGAAGCTATTATTGATGGCTTTATGCGTATCCAGGACCTGATAGGCCAGGAAAGTATGCGCCGCCGTAATTCTGAAAAGTATAAGGAACTGCTGAACTCTTACGGAATCCAGTAACCTAGTATCCCTTAAAAATCGAAAATCTGAAATCGTAATGTCTTTGACAAGCGACTATATAAAGCAAAGATTGACAGAAAAGTTTGGGGAGTCCATCTCCCAGGTAGAAGAATCCTTTGGGACGCTATCATTTGCAGCACCTAAAGACCTGAACCTGAAAGTAATGCAGTTCCTGTACGATGATGAGGAACTGCAATTTCGTTTTTTAACGGACCTGACTGCTGTACACTACCCGGAAAGAAAAGGAGAGGAACTCGCTGTAGTTTATCACCTCTATAATTTCAGGGAAAGGGTAAGACTTCGCCTGAAGGTTTACACCAGCGTGGAAAGCCCTAAGGTGTTTACGGCTACCAAACTCTATGAATCTGCCAACTGGATGGAAAGAGAAACATATGATTTCTTTGGGGTAGAGTTTGTTGGACATCCTAACCTGAAACGAATCCTGAACGTGGACGAAATGACTTATTTCCCCATGCGGAAGGAATTCCCACTGGAAGATCAGTCCCGTGTAGATAAAGACGATGAAATGTTCGGTCGCGGCGGGCATATTGGCATTTAATAAATTATTCGTTGAACATGTCAGAGCAGCAACATATAACACTGCCGGAAGGCTCAATAGAAAGGCAAACGCAAACCCTTAACCTGGGTCCTACTCACCCTGCTACGCATGGTGTATTCCAGAATATCCTGGAAATAGACGGGGAACGCATTGTGAGTTCCGAATCTACTGTAGGGTACATTCACAGGGCATTTGAGAAAATAGCGGAACGCCGTCCCTACTACCAGATCACTCCTTTAACAGACCGTCTGAACTACTGTTCGTCCCCTATCAATAACATGGGATGGCACCTGACCGTAGAAAAGCTGCTGGGCGTGAAAACACCTAAGCGGGTAGACTACATGCGGGTGATCATCATGGAACTGGCGCGTATTACGGACCATCTGATCTGTAATGGTGTGGTAGGTGTAGACACTGGCGCTTTTACAGGCTTCCTGTATCTTATGAAGCACCGTGAAGTAGCGTATGAGGTGTATGAGGAAATATGCGGGTCCCGCCTGACTACTAATATTGGTCGCGTAGGTGGTTTTGAAAGAAACTTCACACCGGCTGTATTTGAGAAATTAGAGAAGTTCCTGAAAGAATTCCCGGTTGCACTGAAAGAGTTCGAATCACTCATGACCCGCAACCGCATCTTTATGGAAAGAACACAGGGGGTAGGTGCTATCAGTGCGGAAAGAGCGTTGAACTACGGCTTTACGGGCCCTAACCTGCGTGCTGCAGGAGTGGATTACGACGTGCGTGTAGCACAGCCGTACAGCTCTTACGAGGATTTTGAATTCACGATCCCTGTAGGTACCACCGGCGACTGCTACGACCGTTTCCTGGTACGTAACGCCGAAATGTGGGAGAGCCTCAGTATTATCCGCCAGGCGCTGGATAAGATGAAAACACTGCCATCTGATGTATGGCATGCAGATGTACCTGCTTACTACCTGCCTGCGAAAAGCGATGTATATACAAAAATGGAAGCACTCATTTATCACTTTAAGATAATTATGGGTGAATCTGATATACTGCCTGGTGAATTATACAACCCGGTAGAAGGCGCGAACGGAGAACTTGGTTTTTATTTAATCAGTGATGGTGGCCGGAGCCCTTACAGGCTGCACTTCCGCCGCCCCTGCTTTATATATTACCAGGCGTATGCCGAACTGGTAAAAGGGGCCATGCTTAGTGATGCAATAATCTGTATGAGTAGCCTGAACCTGATTGCAGGTGAACTGGATGCTTAATTCTTAATTTTTTCTCTCATAGTTATGTTTTCTGAAGCGAAACTGAATAAAGTAAAAGAGATCATTGCCCGCTACCCGCAAGGGAAGCAGAAGAGCGCCCTGCTGCCGGTATTACACCTGGCACAGGAAGAGTTTGGCGGATGGCTGAGTGCAGAAACCATGGATTACGTGGCATCCCTGTTACAGATTACGCCAATCGAAGTGTATGAGGTGGCTACCTTTTACTCCATGTTTAACATGAAGCCTGTAGGCAAATATGTATTTGAAGTATGTCATACAGGTCCCTGCATGCTGCGTGGCTCAGATAATATCGTAGACTATATCAAAAAGAAGCTGGACATCAATGTGGGTGAAACCACCAAAGACGGACTCTTCACCCTTAAAACAGTGGAATGCCTGGGCGCCTGCGGTTACGCACCTATGATGCAGCTGGGTAAACACTACCGTGAACACCTCACTCCCGAGAGAGTAGATGAGATTATTAACGAATGCAGGGTAAACGCTAATTAATAAAAGTAAGATGGGACGCAAACTACTTTTGGACAAGGCTCATATAGAAAATATCCGGTACTACGATGTGTACCGGGCCAACGGAGGGTATGAATCTGCTGAAAAGGCATTGAAAATGACTCCTGAACTGGTGCTGGACGAAGTGAAGAAGAGCGGCCTGAGAGGTCGTGGTGGTGCTGGTTTCCCTACCGGCATGAAATGGAGCTTTATTGCAAAACCGGAAGGCGTACCCCGCTACCTGGTATGCAACGCGGATGAATCTGAACCGGGTACGTTCAAAGACCGTTACCTGATGGAGTTTCTCCCGCATCTGCTGATAGAAGGTTTACTGATCTCCAGTTATACACTGGGCGCGAATAGCTGTTATATCTATATCCGTGGTGAATACGCCTGGATCCCTGATATCCTGGAAGAAGCCATTGCTGATGCAAAGAAGAATGGCTGGCTGGGTAAAAACATCATGGGTACCGGCTTTGATCTTGAAATATATGTACAGCGTGGTGCCGGCGCATATATCTGCGGTGAAGAAACAGCACTGATAGAATCATTGGAAGGTAAACGCGGTAATCCGCGTATCAAACCACCATTCCCTGCTATCAAAGGTCTGTGGGATTGCCCAACCGTGGTAAACAATGTGGAAACACTGGCTGCCATTGTACCTATCATGCGTATTGGGGGAGAAGAGTATGCCAAATATGGTACAGGTAAATCTACCGGTACCAAACTGATCTCTGCCTGTGGTAATATTAACAAACCAGGGGTTTATGAGATAGAAATGAACATTTCAGTAGAGGAATTTATTTATTCTGAAGAATATTGTGGCGGTATCGCTAATGGCAAACGCCTGAAAGCATGTATCCCGGGTGGATCTTCCGTACCTATCGTACCGGCTAACCTGTTGTTGAAAACAGCAAAAGGAGAAACCCGTATGATGACTTACGAAAGCCTGTCCGACGGCGGTTTTGCTACCGGTACCATGATGGGGTCCGGTGGATTCATTGTACTGGACGAAGACCAGTGCATTGTAAAGAACACCCTTACTTTCGCCCGCTTTTATCATCACGAAAGCTGCGGACAATGCAGCCCCTGCCGTGAAGGTACCGGCTGGATGGAAAGAGTGCTGAAGAACATTGAGAAGGGGAAAGGTAAAATGAGTGATATAGACCTGCTGTGGGATATTCAACGCAAAATAGAAGGTAACACCATCTGCCCGCTGGGCGATGCTGCTGCCTGGCCGGTAGCTGCTGCTATCCGCCATTTCCGCGATGAATTTGAATGGCATGTGCTGCATCCGGAAGAGAGCCAGGTGCGTAACTTCGGACTGGCACACTATGCAGATCCGCTGGAAATTGCTGCTCCTGCCGCAGTGTAAGAATCAATAGTAATTGTAAGCAAAGTTTAAGCGAAGCAAAAATGGCTGAAGAAAAGAAACTTTTTAAGGTTAAGATTGATGGTATCCCTGTGGAAGTGGAGCCGGGCACTACTATTCTGAATGCTGCCCGCAAAATAGGAGGGGATATCGTGCCACCTGCAATGTGTTACTATTCCAAGCTGCAGGGAAGTGGTGGTAAATGCCGTACCTGCCTGGTAAAAGTAAGCAAAGGGTCTGAAGCAGATCCCCGCCCTATGCCTAAACTGGTGGCCAGCTGCCGTACTACCGTAATGGATGGTATGGAAGTAGCCAATATCACCTCTCCGGAAGTGCTGGACGCACGTAAGGGTGTGGTGGAATTCCTGTTGCTGAACCATCCGCTGGATTGCCCTGTGTGCGATCAGGCAGGGGAGTGCAGTCTGCAGGACTTAGGTTATGAGCATGGTGCAGATGGTACACGCTACGAATTTAAACGCCGTACATTTGAAAAAATAGATATCGGCGATAAGATACAACTGCACATGACGCGCTGCATTCTCTGCTACCGTTGTGTGTATACAGCAGACCAGCTGACAGAGAAACGTGAACATGGTATCCTTGGCCGTGGTGAAGTATCTGAAATCAGTACCTATATCCATAAATCACTCGATAACGAGTTTATCGGTAACGTGATAGATGTTTGTCCTGTAGGAGCACTCACTGATAAAACATTCCGTTTCAAAAACCGCGTATGGTTCCTGAAACCGGTAGATGCTCATCGCGACTGTGACAAATGCTGTGGTAAAACAGTACTGTGGCTGCGTGGTGATGAAGTGTTCCGTGTAACTGCCCGTAAGGACAAATATGGTGAAGTAGAAGAGTTCATCTGTGATACCTGCCGTTTTGATAAGAAAGAAACGAAAGACTGGATTGTGGAAGGCCCCCGTAACATCGATCGTCACAGCGTTATCTCCCAGGGTCAGTATGTAGGTGTGGTGAAACCACATGATGCATTACCTGATGTACTGGATGGACGTCAGCCTAAACTGCTGATGAACATTCACAGTATAAGCCAGGTGAACCGCCCGGAAATAGACCTTTCTAAAATAGAGGGCCCTGCGCACTCTGATGATTTTAAAAATTAACGAGCAATATTTAAAAGATGACAATAGACTGGGTGCTTATTCTGGAAAAGATCCTCTTGATATCAGGAGTGCTGGTAATCTCACTGGTAGTAGCCATGTATTCTACCTGGGGTGAAAGAAAGGTAGCTGCCATTATGCAGGACCGCCTGGGACCCAACAGGGCCGGATGGATAGGTTTATTACAACCACTGGCGGATGGTGGTAAACTGTTCTTTAAAGAAGAGATCATTCCCGGAAGCTCTAACCGCTTCCTGTTTATATTAGGGCCTTCCCTCGCTATGATGGTGGCCTGTATGACCAGCGCTGTAATTCCATGGGGTGATACCCTTATTATTGCAGGGCATACCGTTTCCTTACAGATAGCGGATATCAACATTGGTATGTTATACATTTTTGGCGTAGTGAGCCTTGGTGTATATGGTATCATGCTGGGTGGATGGGCTTCCAATAATAAATATTCCCTGCTGGCATCTGTACGTGCTGCTTCCCAGATCATTTCCTATGAACTGGCAATGGGACTGTCTCTGATAGCCCTGGTAATGCTGACTGGCACCCTGAGTGTGAAAGAGATCGTAGAACAGCAACGCCATGGTTTCTGGAACGTCGTTTATCAGCCACTTGGCTTTATCTTATTCCTGATATGTTCTTTTGCAGAATGTAACCGTTCACCGTTTGACTTACCAGAGGCTGAGAATGAATTGAATGGTGGTTATCACCTGGAATATTCTTCCATGAAACTGGGCTTCTACCTGTTTGCTGAATACATCAACATGTTCATCAGTTCTGCAGTAATGGCCAGTTTGTACTTCGGTGGTTATACCTTCCCGTATATGGATAGCCTTGGGCTGGATCATAACCTGCTCACAATACTTGGTACCGTCGTATTATTCGGTAAGACCATTTGTTTCATTTTCTTCTTCATGTGGGTACGCTGGACCATTCCAAGGTTCCGTTATGACCAACTGATGCGTTTGGGATGGAACATGATGATTCCCCTGGCACTGGCAAATATGCTGCTTACAGGAGCTGCTATTTTATGGAAACAGGGACATTGATTAAAGACTTTTAAATAACCGCATTATATGCAAGCATTAACTAACAGGGCAAAACCAGTAGACCGCAGGCCGATGACTTTCGTGGAGAGAATGTATCTGCCGGCTATTGCTAAAGGGATGGCCATCACTTTCAAACATATCTTCCAGAAGAAAGAAGTAGTGAGCTACCCGGAACAAAAACGTGAATTCAGCCCGGTATTCCGTGGTCTGCACGTATTAAACCGGGATGAGGAAGGTCGTGAAAATTGTACTGCCTGCGGGTTGTGTGCCGTATCCTGCCCGGCAGAGGCTATTACGATGGAAGGTGCAGAAAGGAAACCAGGAGAAGAACACCTGTACCGTGAAGAGAAATATGCAGCCCGTTATGAAATCAATATGCTGCGTTGCATTTTCTGTGGCTTTTGTGAAGAAGCTTGTCCTAAAGACGCTATTTATCTTACAGAAACATTCGCGCCCTCTAACTACAAGCGTGAGAGCTTTATCTATGGTAAAGAGGATCTGCTGATCCCAATGCCTGGTGAAAAGAAGAAAGCATAAAAAGTAAAACTTACTAGTCAATTATAGCAATGGGAATGAGTTTACAACAAATAATTTTCGGGGTCCTTTCAGTTATCTCGCTTGTATCTGCCCTGGGGGTAGTACTCAGCAAGAATCCCGTAACCAGCGTTCTTTGTCTTATAGTGACCTTCTTTACCATCGCCGGGCATTACATTATGCTGAATGCACAGTTCCTGGCAGTGGTACATATTATTGTATACGCAGGAGCTATCATGGTACTATTCCTTTTTGTGATCATGCTGATGAACCTGAATGCTGAGATAGAACCTCAGAAACGTAACTGGTTGAAGTATGCCGGCGCGATCAGCGGCGGTGCTTTTCTGGTAGTGTTACTGGCTGCTCTTCGTGAAGCAAGCATGCCCGCTTTGTTACCAGCTTCCAATGATATAGGACTGATATCCAATCTTGGTAAAATATTATTCAATCAGTATGTTGTTCCTTTTGAAGTGAGTAGCATTCTGTTCCTGAGTGCTATGGTAGGTGCAGTAGTAATAGGGAAGAAAGAGAACTAATTCTATCATCAGAAATTTACAATCAAAATAAGATGCCTGTTCAATATTACATTTTCTTAAGCATTGCACTGTTCTGTATAGGTGTTATGGGTGTGCTGATGCGCAGGAATGCCATCATTATATTCATGTGTGTGGAGCTGATGCTGAATGCTGTGAACCTGCTGATGGTTGCCTTCTCTAAAATGTGGGCAGATGCCGGCCGGGTGGATGCTGGTTCCGCGCAGATCTTTGTATTCTTTATCATGGTGGTAGCTGCTGCGGAAGTAGCGGTAGGACTGGCCATCATTGTGATGGTGTACAGGAATTCCCATTCAGTGGATATTAATATAATGAACAGACTGAAGAATTAGCAGCATCGTTCATTGCTAATTGTAACTGTAACTTGTAATCGTCGTAAATCAGATTGTATAAATGATTAATCTCGTTTGGCTGGTACCATTTTTACCATTATTAGGTTTCCTGGTGAATGGATTGGGAAGAAGATACCTCTCCAAATCTCTGTCGGGTATTATAGGAAGCGGGGCTGTACTGGCAGCCTTTGTTATAAGTCTGCTGATCTTCCTTGAAGTAAAGCAGCCGGGATTCCAGGCCCAGGTGGTGAATCTGTTCGATTTCATTTCAACAGGTAGTCTGCATATACCTTTTGCATTCCAGGTAGACCAGTTGAGCGCTTTGTTCCTCCTGATTATTACCGGCGTTGGTACACTGATCCATATTTACTCTACTTCATACATGCATGATGAAACCAGCGAAGGATTTGCACGTTACTTTGCATATCTCAACCTGTTCATCTTTTCGATGCTCATATTAGTACTCGGCGCTAACTATGTAATGATGTTCATTGGCTGGGAGGGTGTAGGACTTTGTTCTTATCTGCTGATCGGCTTCTGGTATAAAAACACTAATTATAATAATGCTGCCAAGAAAGCATTCATCATGAACCGTATCGGTGACCTCGGGTTCCTTTTGGGGATCTTTATGATGATCGTGAACTTTGGTAGTGTTACTTTCCCTGAAGTATTTGAAAAGGCGGCCGCTCTGGGCGCACATAGCGCTGTCATCCCTGTTATCGCTATCCTGCTTTTTGTAGGTGCGATGGGTAAATCTGCCCAGCTGCCTTTATACACCTGGTTACCGGATGCGATGGCGGGTCCAACCCCGGTATCTGCCCTGATCCATGCTGCTACGATGGTAACAGCAGGTATCTATATGATTGCCCGCAGTAATATTCTGTATACACTGGCCCCATGCATACAAACTTTTGTTGCAGTGATTGGCCTGGTTACAGCCGTACTCGCAGCTTCTATTGCCCTGAAACAGGATGACATCAAGAAAGTACTGGCTTATTCTACGGTAAGCCAGCTCGGATATATGTTCCTGGCGCTGGGTGTAGGGGCTTACACTACCGCTGTGTTTCATGTAATGACACATGCATTCTTCAAGGCATTATTGTTCCTTGGTTCCGGTTCTGTGATCCATGCAATGGGTGGAGAGCAGGATATCCGTAAGATGGGTGGTCTGAAAAAATACATGCCCGTTACCAACATTACTTTCCTGATCGGTTGCTTAGCAATTGCCGGTGTACCTGGTTTATCAGGATTCTTCTCTAAAGATGAAATTTTGTCCAGCACTTTTGAAGTAAACAAGATCATGTATGTGGTTGGTTTACTCACTGCGCTGATGACTGCCTTCTATATGTTCCGTTTATACTACATGACCTTCCAGGGTAAATTCCGTGGAACGCATGAACAGGAACATCACCTGCATGAGAGTCCGGGTGCAATGACCTTCCCGCTCATAGTACTGGCTATTCTTGCTGTATTTGCGGGATACATTGGATTACCGGAAGTATTTGGTGCAAAGAACTTACTCGCAGAATACTTAGCTCCTGTATTTGCACCTTCTGTGCCATTTGCAGAAGTGCATCACCTGGAACATAATACTGAATGGTTGCTGATGGGATTAAGTTCCATACTGGTAATCATTACCATCTTCCTTGCCCGTAGCTGGTTCCGTAATTATGAAGATACCGGCGTACAACGTACTGGTTTTGCCAAAGTGCTGGAAAACAAATGGTATGTGGATGAGATATACGATGCTATCATTGTAAAGCCACTGATGGGACTGAGCCGTTTCTTTGAAGAGGCAATAGAAAAATCAGGAATAGACCGGTTGATAAATGGCGTAGGCCGCAGTGTATATTGGGGCAGCCAGCAGGTACGTTTATTACAGAGCGGCCAGGTTGGTTTCTACATTTTTGCCATGGTGATAGGGATGGTTGTATTATTTGTGATCGGGTTTTTATTGAAATAAAAGGATCTAAGCGTAAGATAAATTATGTTGACAGTATTACTCATATTAATTCCTCTGGTTGCGGGCCTGGTCACATTTGGTCTGAAGGGGTCGGGCCCTAAAACGCTGGGTTTGATAGCATCTGTAGCTTCGCTGGCAGTAACAGTTGGCGCCTTATTCCAGTACCGGACAGCTCCGGAAAGCGTACAGTTTTCTGCCTGCTGGATACCGCAGCTGGGAGCCCGGTTTAGTGTAGGTCTGGACGGAATGGGCATGATGCTTTGTTTACTCACAGCCATCTCTTTCCTGCTGATTTTTGTTGTTATTTACGGACGGAATTACGAGCGTTCGAATAGCTTCTATGGTCTGATGCTGCTTTCGCAGGCGGGTCTTACAGGCGTATTTACCGCTTATGATGCCATGTTGTTCTATGTTTTCTGGGAACTGGCACTGATCCCGGTATATTTTCTCTGTTCTCTCTGGGGTGGTGAAAAACGTATTCCTGTTACTTTCAAGTTCTTTGTATACACTTTTACCGGTTCACTGCTGATGCTGGTAGGTATTATTTACATCTATCTGCAATCACCGGATAAATCTTTCAGTTACGCCAGCTTCACAGCCGGTAATATTGATGCACATACACAGTCGTGGTTATTCTGGTTATTCTTTGCCGCTTTTGCGATCAAGATGCCGATATTCCCATTCCATACCTGGCAGCCGGATACATACGAACAATCTCCCACTCCGGTTACGATGGTACTTTCCGGTATCATGGTGAAGATGGGATTGTTTGGGGTAATGCGCTGGCTGTTGCCTGTATTGCCGAAAGGCGCTGATATGTGGTCAGATGCAGCAATCGTACTGTCAATTATCGGTATTGTCTATGCATCCTGTATTGCAATCGTTCAATCTGATTTCAAACGCCTGATCGCTTATTCTTCTATTGCGCACATCGGTTTAATGAGTGCTGCTATTTTTGCCAATAACGAACAGAGCTTACAGGGTGTGCTGATCCAGTTATTCAATCACGGTATTAATATTATCGGATTGTGGATCATTGTTGAGATCATCCAGGACCGTCTGAAGGTAAAGAACCTGAACGATCTGGGAGGTATTGCACAATATGCCCCCCGTATGGCTATCTTCCTGGTTATCATCAGTCTTGCAAATATCGGTTTACCACTTACCAATGGTTTTATAGGAGAGTTCCTGATGTTCAGCGGTTTATTCCAGTTTAATCCCTGGTTTATGGCTGTAGCCGGACTCGGTATTATCCTGGCGGCAGTATATACGCTCAATATGGTGCAGAAAGTAATTTTCGGGCAGAGCAATCAGCTAACGGAAACTACTACAGATCTGAAAGGAAATGAAATACTGGTATTAAGTATAATAGTAGTACTCATCATTGTATTGGGAGTGTATCCCAAACCCATGCTGGATCTGGTAAGCAGCACTACGGAATTGGTTAATAAGGTTTATTAAAAAGTTGTTTTCGTAACACAGGAATATGAATGCATTAATATTTACTGCTTTATCGGGTGTTGTAATGATGTTTGCGGGTTTATTTGTTCGCAATAAGCAGCACATTAAGTTTATTGCCATAGCGGCGCTGCTCATTACGTTTGGCGCTAACCTGGCAGAATTATCTACCATCGCAGCAGGCAGCCGCACCGTATATGGTATGATCACTATCAGTAACTTCAGCATATTGTTTAACGCTGTAGTATTTGGTGCTACTTTGTTATATTTCATGTTGTCTGGTAGCGCGTTTGAAAAAGTAGGAGAACATGTTTCCGACTATTTTGCGCTGATCTTTTTTATCCTGTCCGGTATTACACTGGCAGCTTCTTTCAGCAGTTTATTAATGCTTTTCCTGGCAATAGAGATCATGTCTATTCCTCAGTATATACTGGCAGGTAGTGCTAAAAAGAATCCGAAAAGTAATGAGGCTTCCCTGAAGTACTTCCTGATGGGCTCTTTCTCTACCGGTATCCTGTTGATGGGTATTACGCTCATCTATGGTGCTACAGGTACATTTAATATCAGCGACCTCGGATTGGGAGAAGGCGAAGTGAGCCCACTGGCACTTTGTGGTATCATTCTCCTGGCTTTTGCATTATCCTTCAAAGTATCTGCTGCTCCATTCCATTTCTGGACCCCGGATGTATATGATGGTTCTCCCTCCGTATTCACGTCTTTTATGGCAACGGTAGTGAAAGCAGGTGGTTTCATTGCTTTTATCCGCGTCTTCCATATCGCATTTGCAGGCGGGGCCCTCAGTGCACACTGGCAGCTGCTGTTATCTATTATCACAGCTGTAACACTGATCATTGGTAACTTCACCGCTGTGTTCCAGCAGAGTGTAAAACGTATGCTGGCTTATTCCAGTATCGCACAGGCAGGCTTTATGCTGCTATCTGTTATTGCACTGAATGATATGGCTACAAAAGGGATCATTTTGTATGCTGCCGCTTACAGCGTAGCTACAATTGGTGTGTTTGCAGTACTGATAAAATTAAAAGATTACACTTTTGATGGCTTCAATGGCCTGGCACGTACACAACCGCTGCTGGCCGTTACCACTACGATATTCCTTTTTTCACTGGCAGGTATTCCGCTTACGGCAGGGTTCTTTGCGAAATACTTTGTACTGACAGCAGCCGTACAACAGGGGAACCTGCTCTGGCTGGTGATTGTTGCAGTGCTGTGTGCTGCTATCAGTGTATACTATTATTTCAGGGTGATCATTGCTATGTTCTTTAAACAGGGCGAACCGCAGACATCCGAGATTACGGGTGGATTTAAATTCATGTTGGTAATAACTGCAGCCATCGTGATTATCCTGGGTATATTCCCTGGATTATTATTACAGCTTATCTGATTATAATCTGATTGTTATAAAACGACAAAACCGGCTACATAGCCGGTTTTGTTCTTTGGTGGTGGTGCTGCTTTTCAAACGACGCGGTCGTTGTAAGGTATCATGCAACAGTGCTGCCGTGCATGGCGACCGCTTGAAAAAAATCTGTTTCTTTTTCTGTGATTCTATTCAATAACGTGAGCTGATTTCCTGCTCTTACGAGGTTGTGTTTCTCATATTTTGCGCCATAATAGACATCGTTATTCAGGTAATCTGTCAGGAAACGGATACATTGCATGTATACCATGAACTGGCCTGCATAAATCATATGTCTTATCTCTTCGTGGCTTAACTCTTCTTTTAACTCTCCGAGGTATCCGTCTACTATTGCTTTAAAATATGTTTCTCTTGCTTCTATCTTACTGAAATCTGCTTCTTCTTCATTAGCCGGTGACAGATATGTACGCATCATATCTCCGAAATCACTGATGAAATAACCAGGCATCACAGTGTCCAGATCAATTACGCAAAGACCATTACCAGTTTTATCAAACAGTACGTTGTTTATCTTGGTATCATGATGCATTACTCTTGTTTTGAAACCGGGATGCTGCTTGATCGTTTCAAAAGTGTCCGTGATGAACTGGTACCTGCGTATAGCCTGGATCAGTTCTGCCGATTCTTTTATCCTCTCCGGATTACCATTTTTTACTGTCTGTTCGAACTGTTCGTATCTGAGGGTGAGATTATGGAAATCCGGTAGCGTCACCTGTATCGTACTGATATCTATTGCTGATAGCAGGCGGGTGAATTTCCCGAACTGACGGGCAGCTTCGAAGGCCAGGTCCTCGCTCATCACCACATCATAGCTCACAGAGTCTGAAACAAAGGGCTGTAAGCGGAAATACTCGCCATTGTCCGTGATTACCAGCCCTTTGTTGTCCAGTGTCTGTACTGGTTTTACAAAGAAATAGTCAGGACGATAAAGATTAAAATGTTCAGCTATATTTTGAATATTCTGTGCTATTAACGCAGGTTTTTTAAATACCTGGTGATTGATACGTTGTAAAATATAAGAGCGGTCTCCACACGTTACTTTCCACGTGGTATTGATAAGGCCACTTCCGAAAGGTTGAATATCACATTCGTCCTCCACTAATCCATAAGCTGCTAGTATCGTAGCCTGCATGTTTTTGGTTGAAATGATTACTGATATCTCAAACTTATGAAGAAGATTGATAGAAAGTAAACGCAAACGGTTGCGCAAATTTTATCTGCCAGGAGCAAGTACCAGACGGGAATCGAGGGTAATGTTGTGGAAAGTGGCTGTTTTATCAGGTGCTACCAGTAATTCCAGTAATATTTCAGTGGCTTTCTGTCCCTGCAGATAGGGATATTGTTCCACAGAAGCGATGGGAGGGTAAGCCATGTAACTACTGAGGGGAAGATTGGCGTAACTGACAAAGGTAATGTCTTTGTTAATTTCCAGGTGTTGTTCCAGGGCATACTGCACAGCATCCTGAGACACATAGTCATTAAAAGCGACGATGGCTGTGACCTTTCTTTTATTCGTCAGCAATTGCTGCATGGCAGCACGGGTACCTTCCTTAGTGAGATCTGAAGATACGACCAGGCTGGCATCGAATTTTAACCGGCGTTTTTGTAAGGCCTGCTGGTAACCACTGGTGCGTTGCTGGCTGGCAATCAGCTTTTCCGGCCCGTTGATCATACCTATTACCCGGTGTCCCTGTTCAAGTAATAAAGAGACTGCCTGCAGTGTGCCTGACTGCATATTACAGGCAACGTAATGAATATCAGTGAGATTGGGGATACGGTCGAAAAATACTACCGGAATATCATAATGCTTCAGCATCTCAAAGTGGGAGTAATCCGCTGTATTCTTGGCGATGGAAACCAGCAGTCCATCTACCCGGTGATTTTTCATTATCTCCACAATCTTTTTTTCCCTGGATTCATCATCATGGGATTGGCCCAGAAGCACCATGTAATTGTGTTTGTTTGCCGTATCCTCTATGCCGCTGATAGCAGCGGAAAAGAAAGCTTCCGAGAGCTCTGGCAATACGATGCCGATGGTGAAAGTCTTTTTTTGCTGGAAGAAGATAGCCGTCTGGTTAGGCTCGTAATGTAGTTCTTTAGCCAGTGCCTGTACCTGCATGCGGGTCCTCAGCCCAATACTTGGGTGGTTGTGCAATGCTCTTGAGACTGTGGATTTAGCCAGATTGAGCCTTTTTGCAATCTCCTTTATGGTTGTCGGGCCTTTTATGTAATAAAAGTAGCGGAAAAAAAGTTTTTATTAACTTTAAATCATGCAATCCCGTGATATCTTTTCCCTCGCATACCGCTCTGTTAGTGCAAACCGTTTGCGCGCAGGGCTTACCATTGCTATTATAGCTTTTGGTATTATGGCCCTGGTGGGCATATTAACTGCCATTGACAGTATGAAAGGCAGTATTTATAGCAGTTTTGCCAATATGGGAGCTAACAGCTTTTCCATACAGAGCAGGGCTTTAAGGATTCGTATGGGTAGGGACGATGGTGCTACCAAAGGGAATAAGAACGTGAGGAAGGTAAAAACCTCCAACAGTAATATTCCTATTACCTATGTGGAAGCCAGTGAGTTTAAAGAACGGTATATCTTTCCTGCAGCGGTAAGTCTTTCTACAGTGGCAACCACTTCAGCTACTGTATACAGAGGCGAAAAAAAGACAAATCCGAACGTGCGTATGATAGGAGGAGATGAGAATTACCTGGAATTGTCCAGTTACGGGCTGAAGGAAGGGCGTAATCTTAATAAGCTGGATGTACAGTCGGGCCGTAATGTGGTAATTATAGGAGAAGACGTGGCTAAAAAACTATTTGGGAATAATCGCAGGAACATTATTAACAGCAGTATACGGGTAGGAAATGTGCGTTATCGTGTAGTGGGTTTGCTGGCAATAAAAGGAAGCGGGGGATTTATGAGTGCGGATAATGTGGTAATTACTACGGTTAACAATACACGCAGAATCTTTGACCGGCCGAACATGTCTTACAACATAGGCGTTTCTGTGAAAGATGTTACCAGGATGGATGCCGCCGTGGGCGAAGCTACCGGTCTTCTGAGGATCATCCGTCACCTGCATCTGAATGAAGAGGATAATTTCTATATCAGTAAGAGTGACAGTATTGCGGAAATGCTGTTCAGTAGTTTAAGCAAAGTGACATTTGCCGCAGGTGCTATTGGTGTTATTACACTGTTGGGTTCAGCTATCGGATTAATGAATATCATGCTGGTATCTGTAGCAGAACGAACACGTGAAATAGGCGTTAACAAAGCATTGGGTGCTACCCGCCTTACTATTCGCCGTCAATTTGTGTATGAGGCTATTATTATCAGTACGTTAGGAGGAACGCTGGGCGTGATTCTGGGAATGCTGGTAGGAAATCTTGTTTCTGTATTATTGAAAACCAGCTTTATCATACCCTGGTTGTGGATCTTCCTTGGCATTATTACCTGTGCCGCAGTGGGATTGGTTTCAGGTATTTACCCTGCTATTAAGGCATCCCGTCTTGATCCGATTGTTGCATTACGTTACGAATAAAAACAGTTACCAGCACTTAATACTTATTCATGGCCTTATTAGTTGTTCTGCTTTCAATTTTATTGTTGGTATTCCTCGTTGCTTATCTGCGGCTAAATACGTTTATCGCCTTCCTGGTCGTGTGTCTCTTCATGGGATTGGCGTTGGGAATGAAGATCACAGATATTACGCAATCTGTACAGACTGGTATTGGTAAAACACTGGGATCGCTGGTGATCATTATTGTGTTTGGCAGTATGCTTGGCAAACTGGTAGCAGAAAGCGGAGCCGCGCAACGCATTGCCAATGGACTGATGCACGTGTTTGGCCGTAAATATGTACAGTGGTCGCTGATGCTGACAGGGTTTATCGTGGGCATTCCTTTGTTTTATAATATTGGTTTTGTGTTGATGGTACCGCTTATTTTTACAGTGGCTGCCCGTACAAAACTACCGGCCGTGTATCTCGGCATTCCCATGCTGGCATCTTTGTCAGTTACACATGGTTATCTGCCTCCGCATCCTTCTCCCACTGCATTGGTAGGCACTTTTCATGCAAACATGGGTATCACGTTATTACTTGGCATGGTAGTGGCCATTCCTTCTATTGTACTTGCAGGGCCGGTATTCAGTCGCTTTCTTAAGAAATATACGCAGGAACCTGCACCGCTTTTTAACATTGCCGCATTACCGGAAGAACAGTTGCCTTCCATGTTCAATAGTATTCTTGCAGCTTTACTGCCCGTGATTTTGCTGGCAGGTACTGCTTTGCTGAAGCTGGTAGTAACACCTGACAGTACCTGCTTCAAGGTGGCAACCTGGCTGGGAGACCCTGTAATCGTGATGCTGCTGGCAGTATTTAATGGGATCTACATATTGGGGCTACGCAGAGGCACACCTGTAAAGAAAGTAATGGGCTTGCTGGATGAAGCCATCAGGGATGTATCTGTGATCATCCTGATCATAGGCGGTTCCGGTGCACTGACGCAGATGTTACTGGACAGTAAAGTAAGTGATGTGATAGCATCCGGATTGCGGGACATGCATATGAATCCGCTGTTACTGGCATGGAGCATTGCAGCACTGATTCGTGTAAGTGTGGGTTCTGCTACGGTGGCAGGGTTAACAACAGCTGGTATTGTAGCGCCTATAGTAGCGGGTTCGTCTATCAATCCTTCCCTGATGGTACTGGCAACGGGTGCAGGAAGTCTTATGTTCTCCCATGTGAATGATGGTGGCTTCTGGATGTTTAAGGAATATTTCAATTTATCAGTAAAGGATACTTTTAAAACCTGGACAGTGATGGAAACGATTGTATCTGTAGTAGGGTTAAGTGGCTGTCTGCTACTTAGTTTGTTTGTATAATTATATCTTTAGTCTATAAATAGGGATTATATGTCAGCTACAGAAAATTTTAAAGCATTAGGATTGTCATTACCACCAGCACCAACACCGCTGGGGGTATATAAACCATGTCTGGTAGACGGTAAATATCTTTATTTATCAGGCCATGGTCCCGTACGGGATGATAAGAGCCTTATTATAGGCCGTATCGGTAGCGAGATGGATATTGAGCAGGGTAAGCTGGCTGCACGCCAGGTAGGATTGACAATGTTATCTACAATTGTTGCCAACATTGGCAGCCTGGATAAGATCAAAAGAGTGATCAAAGTATTGGGTATGGTGAATTGTACACCTGACTTTGGCCGCCATCCTTATGTAATAAATGGTTGTAGTGAATTGTTTGCAAAAATATGGGGTGAAGAGAATGGTATAGGTGTACGTAGCGCAGTAGGTATGGGTTCATTGCCTGATAATATACCGGTAGAAGTGGAAGCATTGTTTGAGTTATATTAATCTGACAATTATGCATTGGTACGAAGTTCATAACATCAACACTGTAGACTCTCCTGCATTACTGGTTTACACGGAGCGGATGCGTGACAATATTCTGGCGCTGAAAGCAACCGTAAACGATGTACAGCGTTTGCGTCCTCACGTAAAGACCAGTAAAATGACAGAGGCCGTGCAGTTGTTGATGGAAGAGGGAATTCATAAGTTCAAGTGTGCTACTATTGCCGAAGCAGAAATGCTGGGTATTGCGGGTGCAACTGATGTATTACTGGCTTACCAGCCGGTAGGACCTAAAATAAGCAGGCTGCTGGATATTGTACAGCAATACCCGGATACTAAATTCTCCTGTTTAACAGATAACAGTACCACTGCAATTGCTATCGCTGCCTGTTTTGCAACGGCAGAACTGGTGATGCCGGTGTACCTGGACCTGAACGTAGGTATGAACCGGACCGGTATTGTTCCGGGAGAAGCTGCTCTGACATTATACCAGGAACTGGAGCATCTGCCGGGTATCCATCCCCTCGGACTGCATGTGTATGATGGTCATCTGCATGATGAGGATGCTGCCGTGCGCAAGGAAAAGTGCGACACCGCATTTGCTCCTGTGCAGGTGTTAGCGCAGGCTATTACAGACAGCGGGTCCCCTGCTCCTTTGATCATTGCAGGAGGAACACCCACCTATCTTTTTCATGCAACACGCCCTGGGGTGGAATGCAGTCCCGGTACGTTTATCTTCTGGGACTGGGGATACCGTTTGCATATACCGGAACAGGGTTTTGAATATGCGGCATTGATAATAACAAGAGTAATATCTGTCATAGATCAGGAACGTTTGTGCCTGGACCTTGGACATAAATCCATAGCAGCTGAGAATCCGCAGCCACGTGTACATTTTCTGAATGTATCAGGAGTAGAAATTGTATCGCAAAGTGAAGAACACCTGGTAGTGAAAGTGGCTGATACATCTTTATACCAGGTAGGTACCATTTTCTATGGGGTACCTTATCATATCTGTCCTACCGTTGCTTTATATGAACGGGTGAATGTAATAGAAAACAATACCTGCATTGCACAATGGAAAGTTGTAGCAAGGGACAGGAAGATCATGATCTAAAAATAATAACATGTTTGCTATAGATGCGCACCTGGACCTTAGTATGAATGCGATGGAATGGAACCGCGATCTGCGGTTGCCTGTCAATGATATCAGGAAGCGCGAAGCAGGAATGACCGATAAGCCGGACAGGGCAAAAGGAGTGGTATCCTTCCCTGAGTTGCGGAAAGGTAACATCGGGCTGGTAGTAGGAACACAAATTGCGCGGTATGTGGCTCCAGGCAATCCATTACCAGGTTGGTTCTCTCCTGAGCAGGCCTGGGCGCAGACGCAGGGACAGTTTACCTGGTATAAAACGATGGAAGAGGAAGGGGAGATTACACCCATCACTGATCTGGCATCTCTGGAAAAACACCTGGCATTATGGAATGATGGAACACCTAATACCAATAAGCCTATCGGTTATATCCTCAGCCTGGAAGGAGCTGATTCTATCGTAAACGTCGGCTATCTTGAAAGGGCGTATAAGAATGGTTTGCGTGCAGTAGGTCCTGCGCATTATGGTCCTGGCCGTTATGCACAGGGCACCGATGCTACTGGTTTTATGGGAGAGCATGGCCATGCCCTGCTAAAGGAAATGGAACGCCTGAACATTATCCTGGATGCTACGCATTTATGCGATGATAGTTTCTGGGAAGCACTGAAACATTTTAACGGACCAGTATGGGCCAGTCATAATAATTGCCGGGCGCTGGTGAATCATAACCGTCAGTTCTCTGATGACATGATAAAAGAACTGGTGAGCCGGGGTGCCGTGATAGGAGGTGCAATGGATGCCTGGATGATGGTGCCTGACTGGGTAAGGGGGGTATCAGAGCCCAAAGCAATGGGAGCTTCTCTGGATGTGGTAATCAATCATATGGACCATATCTGCCAGCTGGCAGGTAATACTTTACATGTAGGGATTGGTTCAGATCTGGATGGTGCTTTTGGGAAAGAGCAATGTCCCTATGACCTGGAAACTATAGCAGACCTGCAGAAGATCCCGGATCTTTTAAAGAAAAGGGGATATACTGATACGGATGTAGAGAATGTCATGTATGGCAACTGGCTGCGTTTTTTGAGAAAGGCCTGGGCTCAATAATACAGTTGAGACAACACATTAGTCGTATCATTATCTGCCGGTTTCAATGTCAGAAATCTGGTATACTGATCTGCAGTTAAAATACTTTTCAGCTTCCTGTAAAACCCGTTATGCATGCTATTCAGCTTTGTATCGTAAGCTTTGGGATTGCTGCCGGCCAGCGGGAGAATAAGAGCGCGTTGATTGAGAAAAGCGGTTATCACTTCGGGTAACTTCGTTTTTTGTACATCTGTTAATGTCAGTGCTGTATTGAGCTTACTCATGATGGCATTGACATTTCCCTCAATATTCTGCATTGGTGCCTGGGCAAAACTCCGTTGCGCAGGAGTAATGATCGCAAAAATGCAAACAATCAGGGCTGAGATCCACATAGTTTTCATACAAAAGGACTTTATCAGGAAGTTACTTTATTTACCTCATCCCAAAATATTTTTGTTCAGTAGTAGTTACTGCATTATTATTTTAACAGGTTTAATCACCTTATTCATAGTAGAGTCCAGGCTGATATGCTCAGCAATGAATGTATTGTTATCTATCCATTTTACCTGGCCAGGACCCCAGTTCGCGAGTTCTATTTCTCCTACAGGCGTGATTGTACCATTCTGGTAAGAGTATAATTGAAAACCATTGGCAGTGATATCGGCTTCCAGGTCGTAAGAAGAGCAGAGGAAATATTTTTTATCCGGAGAGATAATAGGTGCGCTCCATGTATGGGTAGTTACACCTGTAGTTTGATCTACCAGTAAAAAATCTGTTGATTCATAATAAGTTGCGAATATGCCGTATTGTTTTATATCGGGTAGATAACCGGTATAGGTATATTCCGTATAGTTATCGTGGTCGGGATGTAAAACATTACTGGCCAGTACTATATGGCGCCCATTGTCCAGTGTAATGATCAATGAATCGCCGGTCCGTTTTATATGTCCGTTTGTATCATGGTGAAGGAGGGCAAGTTCTGCACTGTCAGGATCTACTATCGGTTTTTCAGTAAAGGGAGATTCAGCCGGATCTATATCATATACAAAGAAGGTTTTATTCCCCATCTTAAATGTATCTGTTGCAATAATGGCCGGTTGTGCCTTGGGCAGTACTGTAGTAGAATCAATGACAGTAATGCTGGCCGCTTTCTGATGGCAGGCAGCAATGACTATTGTTAGCAATAGGAGCGGTAGGTGTTTTTTCATATGACGTAACAAAGATAGTGGGCAGGGGGGAAACAAAAAAATCCCGGGACAGCGCCCGGGACTTTTTAAACTAAAGATATTTGAGTCTTACTCAGCTACTACTTCAAATTCCAGTTCAGCCTCATTGCCTTTACCGAAATCCAGTCTCGCTTTGTATGTACCTAATTCTTTTACATCATCCAGGATGTGGATGCGGCGACGGTCGATCTCATAACCTTTTTGCTCTTTAATAGCACGTGCAATCTGCACGCCGGTTACGCTACCGAATATCTTACCGGATGTACCGGTTTTAGCGCCAATTTTAACAGGGCCTGCTTTCAGCACTTCCACCACTTTGGCGATTTCAGCCAACATTTTCTCTTCCTTAGCTTTCTGCACCTTCAGGCGTTCCTGCAGCTGCTTCATGTTGGAAGGACTGGCTTCTACCGCAAATTTCTGCGGAATCAGAAAGTTTCTGGCATAACCGTTTCTCACGGCAGCCAGTTCATTCTTCTGGCCCAGGTTATCTACGTCTTGTATTAAGATTACTTGCATTGTTAGTCGGTTTTAAGCACCTTTTACTTCCCGATTTACATCAGGATTCGCTGAGGTCTACTTTAAAAGGTCAGTAACGTAAGGCAACAAAGCCAGTTGACGGGCTTTTTTAATAGCCTGGGCTACTTTGCGCTGGAATTTCAGAGAGTTACCTGTGATACGGCGAGGTAACATTTTACCTTGATCGTTCAGGAATTTCTTCAGGAATTCTCCGTCTTTGTAATCCACATACCGGATGCCCATTTTCTTAAAACGGCAGTATTTCTTCTGACGTTTCTCGGTTTTTACGGCCGTTAAGTACTTAATTTCTTGTTTTACTGCCATAATTTTAAGCTTCTACGGTTTTAGAATCAGTGTTCGCGCCATGCCTTTTGCGGTTATTGTAAATAACAGCGTATTTGTCAAGTGCGGTAACCATGTGACGTAATACATTTTCGTCGCGGTTGAGCTGAATTTTCAGCTTCTCATTGAGGTCGGATGGCGCAGTGTATTCCAGAACAAGATACATACCTGTAGTCTTTTTCTGAATAGGGTACGCCAGTGATCTTAATCCCCAGGGATTTTCGTGCGTAACTTCGCCACCATTATCTTTAATGATATCGGCGAATTTCTTTTGGGCGACTTTATAGTCTTCCTCAGAAAGCACAGGGGTAAAGATCACCATCAATTCGTAGTTCATAATTTCCCTGATTTTAGAAAATTGTTAATAAAAAAATTTGGAGTGCAAAGATACTCAAAATGTGCAGACGAGCAAATAAAAGGCCGTTCCCCCAATGGAAACGGCCTGTTTCTGTCTGGTTTTCAACAAAGACTTAGTGGGTTACTAAAATCTTGCTGACCTGAGACCCTTCCAGGCTTTGTACGCGAAGGAAGTATATGCCTGTAGGTAAATTATTGATATCCAATGTTTTAAAATTCCTGCCTTTATTAACCGTAATCTGAGACTGATACCTGATATGGCCTTGTAAGTCAATCAGTTGCAGCTGAGCCGGTCCATATTTTTCCATATCCAGCCATATTTGCAGCTGGTGACCAAAGATACACCAGAAAAGTTTTTTCCAGATGTCCCTGAGTGTTACTATAACTCTTTGAGTATCACTATAGGTAACCGTACCATCTTTTCCAACTATTCTGAGCCGGTAAAAGGATAATCCCAGCCATGGGCAGGTATCATAATTAAGGTAACTGCTGGACAGGTTAACAGTACCATGTGCTGCAACCGTATCTATTGCGTCAAAGTTGCGCATATTACGGGAGCGTTCCACTACAAAATAGGCGGCATTGATCTCGTATGGTGTCTGCCAGCTGATTTTCACATTACCTGAATCTTCAACAGCAGTGAAGTTATTGACAGGCAGTGGATTCGCCAGGATATGCAGGTTATAACTGGTTTGTACCGGGTAGTGATCCGTAGTAGTTGTACTGTAACTGCTGACCAGTTTTTCCACTTCCTTACGCACACGGGCAGAGCCAGGTACATAGGATATTGCCAGTTCATCTGAGGCTAACACATTATCTATCAACGTATTAAAAGAGGTGGTGGATTGTTGTCCAGCCAGGGCGAGTGGCAGCGTAAGTGGTTTATAATGAATAGTATCGTTCATGAAGTCAATGTAAGAGGTCGTAGTATCCGGTGCTTTTTCGATTGTGATGGTTTTATCCAGTGCATCATTGAAATCGCCGAGGACCACAAATGTGCTGGAAGGGTATTGTGCATCCAGGGAATCCTTTAATTCCAGATTGCCATCTTTGCGGCGCTGCCAGGAAGTGATCTTTTCTGCTGCGGTGCCTGTATTGGCTTTCGCATGGATCAGTATAAAATTGATCAACGCACTGTCACCGTTCAGCTTCGTTTTTGCTTCCATAAGGAAAGGGAAGCGGCCGGATGACCAATTATAATAGGCATTACTGCTACCTCCTTTTCTTAATATGCCATAAGAGCGGATGCTGCTGACAATAGATGTTTTATATACAAAGGCCAGTTTCTGGGCAGAGATATAATCAGGGTCTGTTATACTGTCTGCATAAGAGCCAAAGTCGGAAAGTATATAACTGTATCCGTTCAACTGGCTTACCACCGTTCTGAACCGGGCAGTGTCCACAACTTCCGCCAGGGCGAAAATATCAGCATCCAGTTTTTTAAGGATAGTGGTCACGTTGGCTTGTTGCAGGCTATCGTTGGCGGGGTCCTGTACCGGGCTGCCGAACCATTCTATGTTCCAGTTCACCACTTTCAGTGAGCGGAGGGAAGTACCGGAAACGGTAATAGCAGGAGTGCTGATACCTGAGAAGCTGATGTTGCCACTGTAAGCCTGGTTGGCAGTTATTGGGAGAAACTTCACCCAGGCAGTTTGAAGGTTGTCTGCCTGCACCGCGGTGTAAGTCAGTGATGGACTATAAGGACCGCTGCTGTCTTTGGCGAGGAGAAACCCTATGGAAGCAGAGATTGTCAGGTTACCTGTGAAATCGTTACCCTGGAAGGTAAATGACTGAGGAGCTGATTGCTGTCCGGCAGGTATATAGTCAAAGTCAATACTGGCAGGGCTTTTATCGATTGTAGGCAGTGGTGCCGTAGCGCTATTGCCAATATGTACATCGTCTATTGTCCACCGGGCGGCGCCAAGTGAAGGAGATGCTGTGTATACAAACGCTACATATACGCTGGTCTGCTTATAGGCGGCCAGATTTATACTGTCAGATGTTTTCCATACATCAGACAGCAACTGGGGGAAACGTCCGTTAATGGGAGTCCAGGTGGCGTTGTGAGGATTGCCGGTTCCGCTGTAATTGGTAGATACCAGCAATTGCAGGGTAGGGCCAGCGAAGGTGGTCCGGCTGGCAAAACCCAGCAGCGGGTAATCGAACCCTGTCAGGTCAAATGCAGGAGATATCAGCCAGTCCTCATTTTCAACAGGCCCGCCACTATAGCCGTTAATCTGTACTCCATTTGTATTGTTTTGTCCGAATGTAGTACAGTCCCATACCTGGGCGCCACTCAGGCTATATTGGGTGAAACCGCCAAGGGTACCGGTGCCGGAAGTACAGTTATTGAAGTTGAAAATAAGTTGTTGAGCACCGGTGCTGAACCGCCACGTTGTACTGTCTGAAATACCTGCAAAGCCATTACCGCTCAGGTCCATTATTGCAGCGCTGTCCAATGTAATAAAATAGGTCTGCAAAGGGCGAAGGGTTGTTGTTAAGGAAAGGACAGCATTACTAATAGTAAGGCCGCTTACGGGGAATGCCTGTTGTGTACCTGTAGTAACATTATGCAGAATGAGCTGTCCGCTGCCTGCCTGTATGTTTTCTGTGAAGGTAATAACAGGTTGCGTAGTGGGAGCGATGTCCGTAGCGCCATTTGCCGGCAGCAGTGTTCCGATGGCAGGAGGTGTTGTATCGGCGCCGCTGCCACCCGCAATGATGTTATCTACAGCAAAGGAAGGACGGGAGCCGGCACCGCTTACCTGCCTGTTTACCCAACGGAGCTGCACAAGAGGCTGGTTGTTACAATCAGCCGGTAATACCACTGTTTTGGTAGCAGGGTCCAGCGGAGCGGTTACTCCGGAAGTAGTTTGTGTGTTGGTTGTATTCTGGTATTCCGTGCCGGTAATGTTGGTGAAACTGCCGGTACTACCTATGCGGTATTGCAGGATCACCTCATTGATGCGGGTATTACTGGTGCCATCGTAGGGATTGCGCAGTGTCATCACATCATATTGCAAAGAGATGTTTACCTGTCCGCTCGTATTGATGGCCAATACCAGGGAGTTGTCCGCACTGCCACTGTTCAGGAACCCAAGTTTGCCATTATAATTATATACGCCATTGGAAGTGCTGGAAGCAGTACCGGTAGTCAGCGCTTTATCTGCTGACGGAGTGGCGGTGTTAAAAGCGGCAGAAGGGGAACCAGTGAGCGTCCATCCCTGCCAGCCATCTGGATAGGTGGTGGAAGAGGCGGGCAGTGCGTCAAACGTTTGCTGGTAAGGCAATGGCTGTGGAGATGGTTGTGTTTGCGCATAGGCATGGGTAAAACCAATAACCACAAGAAACGAGAGTAGAGTTTTCTTCATGTAAAAAGACAGTTTATCGGGGTGGGTAATCAAAATATTGTAAGGTATTCAAGCTAATAATGGTCATTAAAACTACAACATTTGTGTTATAGTTCTAAAGGTCTGTGCATGAATTATTTGTTAAGATAAGGCGGACAGTTTGTCAGCTATCTGTCTGCTGGCATGTCCTTTGGAACCCCTTCTTTAAAAATTGACACCCATGCAGAAAGGCGCAATACGTGTTCAAACAGAGAACATTTTCCCCATTATCAAAAAATTCCTCTATTCGGATCATGAGATCTTTATCCGCGAACTGGTGAGCAATGCAGTTGATGCGACCCAAAAGCTGAAAACCCTTGCCAGTGTTGGCGAGTTCAAAGGCGAGCTGGGCGCCCTGGAAATAACTGTAAAACTGGATAAAGAGAAAAAGACACTGACTATCTCCGACCGGGGTGTTGGTATGACAGCAGAAGAAGTAGATAAATATATTAACCAGGTAGCTTTTTCAGGTGCAGAAGAGTTCCTGACTAAGTATAAAGGTCAGGGTGACGGAACGAATATAATCGGCCATTTTGGCTTAGGTTTCTATTCTTCCTTCATGGTGAGCAACGAAGTGGAGATCATCACTAAATCTAATAAGGAAGGTGCAGCTGCCGTGCGCTGGGAATGTGATGGCAGTCCGGAATATACGCTTGAAGAGACGACTAAAGAAGATCGCGGTACTGATATCGTGATGCATATTAATGAAGAAAGTGAGGAGTTCCTGGATGAGCACCGTATACAAACCATCCTTGAAAAATTCTGTAAGTTCCTGCCGGTACCTGTGAAGTTCGGTGACAAACAGATTAACAATACAAATCCCGCCTGGACTAAAAAGCCAAGTGAATTAACTACCGAAGATTACCAGAATTTTTACAAGGAATTATATCCTTTTTCAGAACCACCACTGTTCTGGATTCATCTGAATGTGGATTATCCTTTTAATCTTACAGGTATTCTTTACTTCCCTAAGATCAATAAGAGCTACGAAATACAGAAGGATAAGATCAGTCTTTATTCCAATCAGGTATTTGTAACTGATGAAGTAAAAGAGATCGTTCCTGAATTCCTCATGTTACTGCATGGTGTTATTGACAGTCCGGATATTCCGCTGAATGTAAGCAGAAGTTACCTGCAGGGAGATCCAAATGTGAAAAAGATCAGTGCATACATTACAAGGAAAGTCGCAGATAAGCTGGATGAAATATTCCGTAACGACCGTCCTGGTTTTGAAGAAAAATGGGAATCTATCGGTTTGTTTGCCAAATATGGTATGATGACGGACGACAAGTTCCAGGAAAAAGGGAACAAGTTCCTGATCATGCAGGATGTGGATGCCAGCAAATATTATACACTGGAAGAATACAAACAGGAAACCGCCGCTTTACAAACTAACAAAGATGGTAACCTGGTAATTCTGTACGCAACTAATCCTATTCAACAGGATAGTTATATACAGGCAGCTAAAAATAAAGGATATAAAATTGTGAAGATGGATACGTTGGTGGATGCCGCGTTTATCAACACAATGGAATCTAAATGGGAAAAAGTCTCCTTTACCCGTGTGGATGCAGATATCGCTGATAACCTGATTGACAAGAATGAAAGAGCAGACAGCGTACTTACGCAAGACCAGGAAACAAAACTGAAAGAGTTGTTTGGGCATCTGCCACAGTTGCATGTTAAGGTAGAGCTCAAAGGGCTGAGTGCAGAAGCACAACCGGTAATTGTAACCCGTCCGGAATTAATGCGTCGTATGAAAGATATGGCAGCAGCTGGCGGTAGTGGAATGAGCTGGTATGCCAGCATGCCTGATGAGATCAATATGACAGTAAATGCCAATCATCCGATTTATTTACAGATCCTGAATGAAGGTGATGAAGACAGACAACAGAAGAAAGTGCGTAACCTGGCCGACCTGGCGTTATTATCGCAAAACCTGTTGACAGGTGCAGATCTTACTGCTTTTGTAAACAGGAGTGTGGAATTAATGGAAGGAGAGAACAGGAACTAGATAGATAATGAAAGTATAATATAAAATCCCGTTCGTGGTAAATAACCGCGGACGGGATTTTTTTATGTCAAAAAGTGAGCATTACCCAAAGTGATGAATGATAAGCAAGTTGTGATAATAGCTCTACAATCTCAGGGCTTTGAACTTCTGATGTCGATTACTTTTAATTGCAAATTCATTTTACCATTCCATTCAATTTCGTCAATGGTAAAAACCATATCAAATGGTTGATGGCCGGTTATAATGGAGAATTTTTCAGACATGTAGAATCCGATGCCTGTATGAGAAATAGATGATCTTCCCTGTTTCACAGAAAATTTTATGTGTTCATCTTTTACCAGACGGGAATACCCGCTGTCCATCACATTTCTTACCAGGAAAACGGGACGGAGATTATCTGGTCCCAGTGGTTCAAATTGTTGGAGTATTCTGAAAAATTTGGGTGTTATATCGTGTAATGTAATCTCTGTGTCGATGACTATTTCCGGCTTCAGCAGCTCTGGGTCTATGCTTTCGGCAACCACCTGTTCAAACCGTTCCTGGAAGGCAGGAACATTTTCGGGCTTTAGTGTCATACCTGCAGCGTAAAAATGACCACCATAGTTTTCAAGAAGATCTTTGCATTTATGGATAGCCTCATACACGTTAAACCCTGTCACAGAACGGGCAGAGCCCGCAACTTTGTCATTACTAAGTGTCAGAATGATAGTCGGCCTGTAATAATGTTTATCTATAAGACGGGAAGCAACAATTCCGACCACACCTTTATGCCAGTCAGGTTTATAGAGTACCGTTGATTTGCGTCCTTGTAATTCTGTATCATTTTCTATAATGGCAACTGCTTCTTTAGTGATAGTGCTGTCTACTTCTTTACGGTCGAAGTTATCCGCATGTAGCACTTTTGCAATCTCCATCGCCTTTTCCATATCTGTTTCCACAAAAAGGTTAACGGCTTTACGGGCATCATCCATTCTACCGGCAGCGTTTACACGGGGTGCAATTACGAATACCAGGTTAGAGATGGTGAGTTGTTCTTTCAGGCCACTCAGTTGTATCAGAGCCTGTATACCCGGGAGAGGGGATTCATTTACTTTCTTAAGTCCATGGAAAGCCAGCACCCTGTTTTCACCTGTCATGGGAACGATATCTGCTGCAATGCTGGTAGCTACCAGGTCGAGATAACGGTGAACACTTTGTTCAGGTACATTCTGTTTCTGAGCAAAAGCGGAGATCAGCTTATAGCCAATACCGCAGCCACTCAATTCTTTATATGGATAAGGGCAGTCGTATTGTTTGGGGTTTAATATGGCTACAGCCGGTGGCAGTACGGCATCCGGCAGGTGATGATCGCATATTACAAAATCAATCCCATGCTCTTTTGCCCAGGTGATCTGTTCCACGGCTTTAATGCCACAATCCAGTGCTATCACAAGTTTTACGTCATTATCACGAGCATATTCTATGCCCTGAGTGGATATACCGTATCCTTCGCGGTAGCGGTGAGGAATATAAAATTCTATATTATCATATAAGGTGTGCAGAAAATCATATACGGTAGCCACGGCAGTGGTCCCGTCGACATCGTAATCTCCGAATACCAGTATTTTTTCTTTCATAAAAAAAGCATGTTCAATGCGGGAAACCGCTTTGTCCATGTCTTTCATTAACCAGGGATCGTGAAGATCGGCCAGGGTAGGGCGGAAAAATAACCGGGATTCCTCATATGTATGCATTCCCCGCTGTACCAGTAACCTGCATAACAGGGGGTGTATGCGCAGTAAGGACTGTAGCAATGCTTCCTGTTTAGGTTGATAAGATCTTACTGTCCAGCGTTTTTGCATCAAGGCGTATTAGTTATATCTAAAGAAGGTTAAATTGTCTCTTTTGCCGGAAGATAGGTTTTATATTTTAAAAAGTACGGTCTGTTGTATATCTAACAAGCGTTTCTAGCCCGGCCCGGATATCATTTTCGGGAAGACTATGGAGAATTGCCAGAGCTTCATCCCTGTATTCAAACATTTTATCTCTGGTATATTCAATACCACCGGAGGCTTTCACCAGTTCTATGACTTCAGCTACACGTTCTTTATCGGTATTATGATTCTTCACAATATTGATAATACGGCGTCTGATTTCAGTAGTGGCGTGTTCGAGTGTATAAATAAGAGGTAGTGTAAGTTTCTTTTCCCGGATATCTATACCGGTAGGTTTGCCTATTTTGTCAGAGCCATAGTCGAAGAGGTCATCTTTGATCTGAAAGGCAACTCCCACTTTTTCTCCGAACAGCCGCATCTTTTCCGTGATTTCGTCATCTGCAGTGGTGCTCCATGCTCCTGCTGCACAGGCAGAAGCCAGCAAAGAGGCTGTTTTACGGCGGATAATCTCGAAATAGATGTCCTCCTTAATATTAAGCTTACGTGTTTTCTCTATCTGGAGTAATTCACCTTCGCTCATTTCCTTTACGGCTTCGGAGAGTATCTGTAAGGACCTGAAGTCATTATTATTAAGAGACAATAACAATCCTTTAGATAACAGGTAATCTCCTACGAGAACTGCGATCTTATTTTTCCACAAAGCGTTGATAGAGAAAAATCCACGTCTTTCATTGGCATCATCTACAACATCATCATGAACGAGAGTGGCTGTATGAAGAAGTTCTACAAGTGCGGCGGCTCTGTAGGTACCTTCCTGTATGTCATTACTGAAGAGTTTTGCGGAAAGGAGTACAAACATGGGCCTGATCTGCTTTCCTTTGCGTTTAACAATGTAATGCATGATCCTGTCCAACAGAGGGACATGACTTTTTACAGAGTCTGCAAATTTGCTTTCAAAATCTCGTAATTCCTTACTGATCAGGTGTTTAATTTCGTCCATAGGTGTACTAAAAAAGATTGCTAAGCTATGCTTTAAAAGTCAAATTTTAACAATTTGGCCCCTAATTTGTATATAAGGGAGTAACATAACTTTAACATTACTTTGTTTTAGTTATAACAAATATGCTTATTCGTTATATGCCAAACCAAATTAAGGTATGGCATTTGTTTTGCCTAAGTGCTAATAGTTAAGTAGTTATCAATGAAAATATTATTACAACAAAAATTTGAATTATCGTTTGAGAATTTTACCTTTGCTGGGTAAAAAAACGGGTTATTAGTAAATTTTTAACAGTTTTTAAATAGAAAACAATTATGGCAAGCAAAAAGTACTTATTACTGGGCGGCGCTATGCTCTTGGCAGCGTCAACTAGTTTTGCACAAGTTACCCCTGTTTATGATGCACTGGATTCAAGTAAAGTTCCGGCTTCAAGACAGGCCCAACAGAACAATTTCTCCAACCACCAGTATGATTTCCCTGCGAAACCACGCGATATGTGGGAATTAGGTTTCCACGGTGGATTGCATGTGATCAATGGAACCATTCCTGCGAGACCAGGATTTGGTGGTGGTATCTCTCTGAGAAAATCACTCGGTCACACTTTTTCTGTAAGAGCTGAATACACTGGTTCTTTCGATAAAGGACAGGATTACAGATTAAGACCAGTTATTACTACCGGTAGCAGTGCATGGGCTGCAACAGCTGCTCAGAACAACGGCATGATCGTTCCTAACTACAAAACAGCTACTCACCAGCTGTCTTTTGACATGATTGCGTCTCTGAGTAACATCCTGTTTTATAAGGCTCAGCCTAAAACAAACTGGTATATATTCGGTGGTTACAGCCTCGGCCTGATCGATGTTGACGTTGATGCTTTGAATGGTTCTACTCCTTACAATTACAGTGGTATAAACTTTAATACCACCCGTAAAGATATTCGCAGTCAACTGAAAAGTTTACAGGACGGAGATTATGAATCTAACGCTCCTTCTCAGGGTAACAGAGCTAACATCGGTCGTAAAGGCGACAACCAGCTGATTCGTCACGGTGCTGACTTCGGTACCGGTGTTGCATTCAGGGTGTCTAAGCGTTTCAACATTGGTGTTGAAGAAAAGTACACAATGTACTTTGATGACTATCTGGATGGTTACTCCTCTCCTTACTCTAACCACAAAGATGCATTCAGCTACACCAGCATTCGTCTGAACTTTAACCTGGGTAACCCTGCTAAACGCGTTGAGCCATTATGGTGGATAAACCCACTGAACTACGCTTACAACGAACTGAGCGCTCCTCGTCACATGAAGCTGCCTACTCCGGTACTGCCTGATGCTGATGGTGATGGTGTAACTGATCAATTCGATCGTGAGCCTAACACTCCGGCAGGTGCTCCTGTAGATGTACACGGTGTTGCTAAAGATACCGATGGTGATGGTGTTCCTGACTTCAAAGACAAACAGCTGATCACGCCTACTTATTGCCAGCCAGTTGATGCTGATGGTGTTGGTAAATGCCCAGATCCTGAATGTTGCAAAGACAGAGTAGCAGCTAAGACTGATTGCAATACCCTGGTTCTGCCAAGTGCTGCTTTCAAAGGTAACTCTACTAAAGTTTCTGCAGAGAACGAAGCAATTCTGTCTAGCGTAGCTAACACACTGAGAACTAACCCATCTTGTAACATCCTGGTTACCGGTCACGCTGGTGCTAAGGGTAAGAAAGGTGGTGTTGATCTGAGCAGCAGAAGAGTAGATGCAGTTATTGATTACCTGGCTGACAAGCAAGGTATCGATCGCGGTCGCTTCATTAAACAAAACACTCCTGGTGAGTCCAGCACTGTTGATTTAGCTCCTGCTAACTAATAAGTGTTTCACTGGTGAAGATATAAGACCCCGTCCCGGCAGCTAGCCAGGACGGGGTTTTCACTTGATAGATATCTAATTAAATACTCATTTGTAGATATCCACATTTCGACTTACCTTTGGTCGCTTTTTTAATCAATTGCATACTTGTGAGAAAAGAAGACATTAACAGGGTAAGCCTTGCCGGCTTAGTAGTAGCGCTAGGCATTATTTACGGTGATATTGGAACCTCTCCGTTATACGTTTTCAAAGCTATAGTAGGTAATAACCCCGTAAGCGATCTGCTTATAATAGGTGGTATCTCCTGTATCATCTGGACGTTGACTTTACAGACAACTATCAAATATGTAATCCTGACACTCCGTGCTGATAATAAGGGCGAGGGCGGGATTTTTTCATTATATGCCCTCGTAAGAAGACATGCCAAATGGGCCGTAATATTTGGTATGATTGGTGGTGCCGCCTTGCTGGCAGACGGTATTATTACTCCGCCTATTACAGTAACCTCCGCTATTGAAGGGCTACGAACACTGGAAATATTTAAGGACCTTAGTCAGTGGACAATTGTTAAGATCGTACTCACTATTATAACAGGGCTTTTTGTTGTACAGCAGTTTGGTACCGTGTCCATCGGAAAACTGTTTGGTCCTATCATGGTAGTGTGGTTTTCGATGCTTGGTATACTAGGTATGTCCCATCTTGCTGATGACCTCTCTATATTAAAAGCGTTCAGTCCGTATTACGCTATTGAGCTACTGACTACCTATCCACGCGGATTCATGATATTGGGAGCCGTATTCCTTTGTACTACCGGAGCAGAAGCCCTTTACTCTGATCTGGGGCATTGTGGAAGAGGTAATATCAGGATCTCCTGGATATTCGTAAAAACCTGCCTGATCCTTAATTATCTGGGACAGGGTGCATGGTTACTTACACAACGTGGTCAGATCATTCCTAAAGATCAGAACCCATTCTTCACTATTATGCCTGAATGGTTTGTCATTTTTGGAGTACTCATTGCTACACTGGCATCTATCATCGCCAGTCAGGCATTGATCTCAGGGTCTTTTACACTGATTTCTGAGGCTATGCGTCTGAATTTGTGGCCTAAATTAAAGATTAACTACCCCACAGAAATGCGTGGGCAATTATATATTCCCGGTATTAACACTATGCTCTTTGTTGGATGCGTGGCAATAGTACTGATCTTCAAAGAGTCCAGTGCAATGGAGGCAGCCTATGGATTGTCCATAACGATCTGTATGCTGATGACATCCTGTCTGTTTGCGTTCTATTTATATACGCGGCGAGTGCGGCTAAGTCTGATACTCATTTACCTCATTATCTATTTTACGATAGAGTTTTCCTTCCTTTTTGCCAACCTGGTGAAATTCATGCATGGTGGTTATGTAACGGTAATAGTTGCAGGCATCCTCTTCCTGATTATGATCGTATGGTTTAAATCCCGTAAGATTAAAAACAGGTATGTGGAATTCGTACGTCTGGAAGATCATCTGCCTATTATGCAGGAATTAAGTAACGATACTACTATTCCCAAGTATGCTACTCACCTTGTATATATGAGTAGTGCAGATAACCCTAAAGAAATAGAACATAAGATCATTTACTCCATATTAAATAAAAAGCCTAAACGGGCCGATATCTACTGGTTTGTCCATGTGGATGTGGTAGATGAGCCTTACCTCAGCGAATATTCCGTACAGACAATCATTCCTAATGAAGTGATCCGGGTAGAGTTCAGGTTAGGATTTAAAGTGGAACAGCGTATAAACCTGATGTTCCGAATGGTGGTGGAAGATATGGTGCGCAACAAGGAAGTGAATATCACCAGTCGTTACGAATCACTCAGCAAAAATAATGTGGTAGGAGATTTCCAGTTCATTGTAATGGAAAAATTCCTTTCCCATGATAATGACCTTCCGCTGTATGAGCGCCTGGTTATGCGGATGTACTTCTTCCTGAAAAAGATTAGTCTTTCGGAGGAGAGAGGCTTTGGTCTGGACTCCAGTTATGTAACGATTGAAAAATATCCTTTGGTGGTGGCACCGGTCACCAATCTGCAGCTAAAGCGGATTATACACTCTTAGAAAAGCAGACGGTTTGCCGTCTGCTTTTTTTTCTTCACTTTTCCCGCTATTGTTTGTATTTTATCTGTCGAAAGCAGCTAAAACCAAAACCACTTTATGTTCAGTAAACTTTATTGGGCCACCATACCAATGGTCCTAACCTGTGCATCCTATGCGCAACAGGTAAATTTGCCTTACCAGGATTTGCCGGATCCGGCACCCCAAAGTTCCTGGGAAACCATTACTGGTCTTCATGTCAGTTTTGCCAGTGATGATATCCGCTATGAGAAGGGCAGAGCCCCGGATGCGGGTTTACAATCTGAATGGAAAACAAAAGCCTGGAAAGGGGAGCAGGTACATACGCAATTGCTGATATGGACCACAAAGCCCCTGTTCGGGGTCACTGTCAACGTGCCGCCTTTGAAGGATGGTAAAGGACATGCCATCCTTGCTACAGCCAGTTTTGTACGTTATGTGATGACCGACGGGTTGAATAAGGACGGCACTGGTTGCGGTTACCGTAAATCAACCGATTATGATTCATCCCTGGTAGAAGATGCCATTGACATTGTAAAGAAACAGGATATAGCAGCTAATACTACACAGCCGGTATGGCTAAGCATAAAAGTACCCGCTACTGCTCCTGCAGGCGTTTATCATGGTGTAGTGAAAATAGGGACGATAACACTGCCTTATCAGGTGGAGGTATCTGTACATACCCTTCCTCCGGCATCTAAATGGCAGTACCATCTGGATTTATGGCAAAGCCCTTATGCCATCAGCCGGATGCACAAAGTGAAAGACTGGAGCCCTGCGCATTTTACCGCAATGAAGCCCTACATGAAAATGCTGGCGGATGCAGGACAAAAGGTAATTACCACTACACTGATATATGATCCCTGGAATGGGCAAACAGAGGATATTTATGGCAGCATGATCAAATGGACCAGGCAGTCCAATGGTAAGTGGTCTTATGACTATACCATCTTTGATAAGTGGGTGCAATTTATGCTGGACCTGGGAGTCCGTAAGGAAGTGAACTGTTATAGCATGATCCCCTGGAACCTTAAATTCTGGTATTATGATGCTGCAGCAGGAAAGGACACCTTTATTGTGGCCAAACCCGGTTCAGCAGAATATGATGCTCACTGGCGGCCTATGCTCACCGATTTTGTAAAACATCTTAAAGCAAAGGGATGGTTTAATATTACTACTATCGCAATGGACGAACGTACAATGGAAGATATGAAATGGACCATTGCACTTATAAAGAGCGTAGATAAGGACTTCAAAGTCTCATTGGCGGGTAGTTATCATGCTGAAATAGAAAATGGCCTGGTGGACCTCTGTATTGCTTCTGCGGAAGTGATGCCTGCGGAAGTGCTGGCCGAAAGAAAAAAACGTGGCGATATTACTACTTATTACACTTATTGCCGCGAGGGACATCCAAATACTTTTACATTTTCACCACCTGCTGAAGCTACCTGGTTAAGCTGGTATGCCGCAATGAAAGGCTTTGATGGTTACCTGCGCTGGGCATATAACAGCTGGGTGAAAGACCCTCTGCATGATTCCCGTTTCCGTAGCTGGTCTGCAGGGGACACTTACTTCGTATATCCCGGTGTAAGATCGTCTATCCGTTTTGAACGTCTGAAGGAAGGTATACAGGATTATGAGAAGATACGCTTACTGCGGGAGCAATTTATGAAAGAGAATAATACTGCAAAACTGCAGCAACTGGAAACATTGTTATCATCCTTTCAGCTCGATGCACTGAAAACGCAATCAGCCGCAGATATGGTGCAAAAGGCACAAGCGGGATTAAATGAATTCTAAAATAAAACAGGCAGGCTTATAAGGCCTGCCTGTTACTTAGGCTATATAAAAACCGGATTTCCCCATTCTTTCATCCCGCATTACCTCCATGATTGCTGTTTATGTATTCATCACATATGGACCATGCCAGTCCCTTGTCTGCGGCAGTGGTCGTGCTCACTGCTACAACGATATCAATATTTCCATCTATAGTATTCACCATTCTTCATAGGTAAAGTCTTAAAGAAATGATAAGATTTTAGTGTACTACTGACAGTATAATTATTTATGATTTTGTTAACTGTTTTTTGCATAGTATAAAGGTACAATGAGTCCAGTTCAAGAGCGGTGAACTATTATAAGATTCTTATGGATGATTTTATCACAAAAAGGGGATAGGTGATCACATAAAGAGACATCTTATTATATGAAGCCACAATTTTGCAGGGATAGAGACGTAATCTATTAAAACCATTAACCTTGCTAACTTATCATTTAAAGAAACTGTTAACCATTACCGGACTTATATACGCTGGTTATATACTATCCTTTTGCGTTATAACAAGAAAGTTTACACTTTCTTATCAGGATTATTATAATACTATCGCGTTTACACTATTATTTGCTACAATTATCCATGTACATTACGCGTTTATTTTTAGTAAATATGCCAGCAGGAAAAAGTGGATACTGTACCTTTTGTTTTCGCTTTTATTATCCATTGTATTTTTTATAACTGATTACCTGATCTATGATGATACAGGGAGTAACATGATACAGCAGTTTATCGTTGTATATCCTGCAACGTTTGTATATGCCCTACTTATTTCACAGATCCGCCAGCGTACAATCAGAGCTGAGATGGAGAAGGAGTTGGCAGAAGCCAGGGTAAAAGCTATGCAGGCACAGATACATCCTCATTTCCTGTTCAATACACTTAATAGTATTTACAGTACTTCATTGTTGGAAGATGCGAGAAAAACATCTCATCTTATCGAAATGTTTTCTGATCTGTTAAGATATTCTATTGATGATAATGATAAAAAAAGAGACATCATACAGGAATTTGATTTTATAACGAATTATGTAAATCTTCATAGAACACGTTTGCTTGCAGATCATATATTAGAGTATAATGTAAGTCTTGATGCCAATAATTGCAAAATCTATGCGATGCTTTTATTACCGTTTATTGAGAATGCTTTTAAGTATGGTCTGGCAACGAATAAACCATCTAAAGTAAGAATTGATCTTCGTGTTAAGGCCATGCAGTTATTATTGCATATTGAGAATGATATTCAGGCTGCAACCGGTAAGGGGTCAGGTATCGGACTGAAAAATACGAGGGCGCGGCTGAACCTGTTTTACCCCGGAAAATTTACACTAAAGAATGAGTGGCACAACAACAAATATATTGTTTCGCTGGAAATAGATTTAGCCAATGATTAAGGCAATAGCGATAGACGATGAACCTCTTGCCCTGGAAGTTATAAAAAACCATTTTCAGGAATTTAAAGGAGTTGAACTGGTGGCTTGTTTTACTAATGCCGCTGATATGTATTCATTTTTAGAAATGAATGATATCAGACTAATATTTCTGGATATTCATTTAAAAGAAGTTTCCGGTGTAGATATTGCTAATTCTTTAAAGGATAAATATGCGATCATTTTTACGACTGCCCATACTGATTATGCGTTACAGGGCTTTGATCTGGACGTAGTGGATTATCTGTTAAAACCAATAGGCTATAAAAGATTTGCAGCAGCATGTAATAAGTTTTTAAGCAGGTACGCGCAGCTTGTCAGTACAGAATTATTGATAAAGGAAGGAAATACTATACACAAAATAGATGCAGGGGATATTCTGTATCTCGAATCCGCAGGCAATTACGTTAAACTATATTTTGCAAACAGACCATCCATTTTAAGCAGAAGTACACTGAAGGAAATAATCAGGGAGTTACCGCGTGGAATGTTTGTAAGAACACATAAAAGCTTTGCAGTAAACAAAGCAAAAGTTACTTCTATAGAGCCCACGCAGGTATGGCTGAAAAATATTAGTATTCCGATAAGCAGTAGTTTTAAAGAGAAGGTGATTTCAGTGATGAACAGAGGCGAATTATAGGATAATATAAAAGTCCTCCGGGGAACCGGAGGACTTTTTTTAACACAACTAAAAAAACAATCAAACATCGAATAGATCAATCGGGTTTTTTCCCGTCTAAAAAGGTATTAATCGTATTGATTTCTGCCTGGTTATTATGACTATCGGTTACAGTATAGTTAGAGTAAAAACTTTCCGCAGAACCCGAGCCATTATCGAGATCGATATTGCGACGGATATAAGCCGGAACGTTTTCCAATTCAGTTGCATTGTCTATGCCTTTCACATTAAAGCTGATGCTGCGGAGTTTTGCGACTCTTTCAGCCTGCTTTCTTTTCTGTTCCTCCATCTGCTCGTCGAAGTAATGCAGCTGAGGATGATGATCGGCATGTGCATCAGGTGTCTGCTGATCTTCTTCCCGGAATACCATCTTCATAGCTGGTGCATCATCTGCAGAAGGAGGCGTATTGCCTGGTTCTATGAAGATGTGTGAAGGTCTGGCAGACTGATTTGGCTGAATTACGTTAATGCCACCAGCAGATTGAGAAGATGGAGGAGCAGATACAGGCTCAATATTGAGCGTATAGTTTTGCCGCTCCTGCTGTGGTGGAGTATAAGAGGTAACGGGCTGTGTAACAACCGGTTCTACCAGTCTTGGTGCCATATGGTCTGTAGGCTCTACCGTAAGGTTAGGCTTTTGACTCATTTTTTTTTCATCACCATCGCGCCCCAGTTCCATTACGATCTTGGGTTGTTCTTCCACAGCATCCTGCGGGAGCTTTACCTGCTGGATAGGTCTCTGCTCAAAACCTGTAGCAATGATGGTTACACCAAGATTGCGGTCGAGTGTCTGATCATAACCAATACCCAGGATAACATCGCAATCCTCACCAGCCTGGCTTTGTACATACGCCTGTATAGAGTCCATTTCATCCAGTGTATGCTCGAAGTCGCCTTCAGCAGATGAGATATTGATAAGGATCCATTTAGCACCACGGATGTCGTTATCATTCAGCAACGGAGATGTCAGCGCTTCCTCGATAGCTCTCTGCGCACGGCCTTCGCCTTCTGCAACTGCGGAACCAAGTATAGCCACACCACCATTACGCATTACGGTGCATACATCGGCAAAGTCTACGTTGATCTGACCGGTAGAGTTGATCACATCCGTAATACACTTAGCCGCTGTAGCAAGTACATTATCTGCTTTTTCAAAAGCAGCCCTGGATTTCAGATCGCCAAATCTCTGACGCAGTTTATCATTGGAGATGATCAGTAAGGTATCAACATAGTCTTTCAACCTGTTTACTCCTTCATCTGCCTGTGCCATCCTTTTTTTACCTTCGTAAGAGAAAGGAGTGGTAACAATACCCACGGTTAAAATACCCAGTTCCTTGCATATTTTAGCAATGATAGGAGCGCCACCGGTACCGGTACCACCACCCATGCCTGCTGTAATGAAGGCCATCTTTGTATTTACCTCCAGTATCTTTTTGATTTCTTCAAAGGACTCTTCCGTCGCCTGTTCTCCGATGCGCGGATTAGCACCTGCACCTAGTCCCTGCGTTAAGTGCGGTCCCAACTGAATTTTGTTGGGCACGGGACTGTTAGCAATAGCCTGTGCATCGGTATTGCAGATGATAAAATTCACACCTTCAATGCCCTGGTTGAACATGTGGTTCACTGCATTGCTTCCTCCACCACCAATGCCTATCACCTTAATGATGGAGGATTTTTCTTTTGGAAGATCAAAATGTATCATGACTCTAATTCTTTTATGGGTTAGTTAGTTATAATTAATAATGCCCACAACAACTTATTCTATGGTCTATCTTATGTTATTAATTATTCGCGTATTTATTCCTGATTTTAAAACCGTTTGAAGCTGCAACAATTAAGCCACATACTAGAAAAAACGGGTTAAAGCTTTGCATCTTCTTCTTCCGTGAACATATCTATGATCTTTGTTTTCATCCTGTCCAGGAATGTTTTTAAAGAAGCATTCCTTTCCCTTACTCTTTTTTCCTGTGCCTGTTCAACGGTAGGCTCTTGCTCCCAGCCACTTTCTTCTTGTACAGTTGCATTTGCAGCCTGTTCTTTGGCGAGGTAACTGGTATTTATTTTAACATAATTTTCTTCCAATGCCCTGCGATCATTTTCATAATCATTGTAACCTTTGAGAATGAGACCTACGCATGTTGCATACATTGGTCTTGTAAGTTCATCAATATGGCCATTGGCAAGATGCTCGTTCGGATAACCTATCCGGGCACTTACACCGGTAGTATATTCTGTTAACTGTATCAGGTGTTTCAGTTGTGATCCTCCACCGGTAAGTATAATGCCGCCATTCAACATTTTGTTGTCCATACCGATCTGTTTCAGATGATACACTACAAAGTCCATGATCTCACTCATACGTGCCTGTATGATATGTGCCAGGTTCTTTACAGAAATTTCTTTCGGACTCTGACCCCGCAGACCAGGTATTGTGATATAGGCGTTGTTTTTAGCCTCATCAGCCAATGCATATCCGAACTGTACTTTCATCTGTTCCGCCTGTGTTTTTAATACACCCAGGCCGTTTTTGATGTCATTGGTAATATTCTCACCACCGTAAGGAATCACCGCTGTGTGTTTCAGAATGCCTTCATAGAAAACAGCCAGGTCGGTAGTACCGCCTCCTATATCCACAATAGCTACCCCCGCTTCAAAGTCCATATCACACATAACAGCAGCAGCAGATGCCAGTGGCTGCAGTACCAGATCATGTATTTTAAGTCCGGATTTCTCCACACTACGGTTAATGTTGCGGATAGCGTTTTTGTCGCCTGTAATAATATGGAAGTTAGCACCTACTTTCACACCAGACATCCCGATAGGATAGGTAATGTTCTGCAGACTATCCACAATATACTGTTGTGGTATCACGTCAATGATCTGATCACTGGCGGGTATCACTGTTTTATACTGATCATTGATCAGCTGATCAATATCTTTTTGAGAAATTTCTGCATCAGTATCACTACGAACAATGTCGCCGCGTGTCTGCAAGCTTTTAATATGATGTCCTGCGATACCTACATATACTTCATTTATCTCCAGGTTAGGATTGGACGCATAGCAGTTCTCCAGGGCCTGACGTATGGCCTTGATAGTTTGGTCGATATTCAGCACCATGCCGTGCTGAACACCAAAAGATGGAGCTTTACCGAATCCCAGGATTTCCAATTTCCCGTATTCATTCTTTCTTCCTGCAATGGCAGCAATCTTTGTAGTTCCAATATCGAGACCTACAATGATGGGAGCTTCCTGATTCATGGCGTTCTATTGTTTTTTGTTGTGTTAACAGATCTCTTCACCGGCTTATACACAGCTTTCGGTTCCTTCGTATGGGGTACCTTTTCCTTTTGTACTTTCGGTTTTGCTGGCGGGGATTTAGGTGTTGCCACCTTTGTCTTTGCCTTTGTTGTTCCGGGTTGCTTTATCTCTTTTGTATGTGTTTGTACATGTTCAGTGCTGTCATGCGCTGCCGCAAGCATTGCACTGTCTGCAGGTGTCAGCAGTTTAGGCTGTTCTGCAGCATTTCTGCGTGTACATACTACCTCGTTCTCATAAGCAACATCTATGCGTGAATAATTATTCCAGCCCACTTTACTCAATCCTTCTTTATAAAACGCCAATAGCTTGCTGAATTTTTTTCCTATATCAGTACCTTCACCAAATGCGATTACATGATCGCCCAGTTTTGGTGTCAGTTCAAATTCGCGTTGCGGCGTGATCAGCACCTGGTCAACCTGCGCTAACCAGAATGGGTCTGCCATAATAAAGCTGCCCATCTCTATCACCTGTGCAGCAAGTGTACTATCTGCCTTTTGCAGTTTAACCGCATCAGAAGGGAATCCCGTGAATACCGGTACCCTGGCTGCATAACGGGCAGATACCGGTATGCGATCCCCGTCCTTGTCAAAGTAAAAGCTATTGCCAGATACTGTAAATACACGTGCTACCGGTTCCCGCTGTGTTACTTTGATATTCAGCTTACGCTGGTTATCGATGAATATCTCAGCATTTTTTACCCAGGGATCGCGTGATACGATCCTTTCCAGGTTGGCAATATTGATATTGCTGATAGATTTCCCTACAGGGTTTAATGCCTTGTCGTATGCTATCAGGGCTTTAATATCTTTTTCTTCTACAAAAAAGTTGCTTTCATCACCTGTCAGTTTCACAATGATGCCTTTGCATTTGCTGGTTTCTTTATCCTGCACCGCCGCCATCAGCAATACCACGAATCCACACATCACTGCCATCCATAGCAGTGTTGTGCCTATTCGTTTTAATGCTTTTTTGGTTTTAGGTTGCATTGTTTAATTTTCGTTTGTAATAATTCTTTTTCCATTCAGGATTTCCTGCACCGGTTCCCTGAACTGATCTATATCTCCTGCACCTGCAGTAATAAACAGAGGTACATTATGAGATTTAAGCCAGTCCTGCACATTTTCTTTTTCTATCACCTGCACCGGTACTTTCGTGATCTTCTCTGCGATCATTTCACTGCTTACACCTTCGATTGGTAATTCTCTGGCCGGATAAATCGGCAAAAGTAATACTTCATCTGCTAATGAAAGGCTTTCTGCAAAGCCACCTGCAAAGTCACGCGTACGTGTGTACAGATGCGGCTGAAATATGACGGTACACTTTTTACCTGGAAACAATGCACGTGCACTGCTGATGAGTGCGCGTAACTCTTCCGGATGATGTGCATAGTCGTCTATATACACCTGGTAATCGTTCCTGATAAGATATTCGAACCTGCGTCTGATACCTTTAAAATCAGCTGTAGCTGCTTTTATTTTATCATCTTTAATACCCAGCAGGTGAGCAACTGCCACCGCTGCAACTGTGTTTTCTATGTTGTGCGTACCACCAATTGGTAAATGTATATCATGTAGTGTCCAGTCTTTTGTTATTACATCAAACCTGTACCCGCCATCTTCTATTTTAACATTGGTGGCATATACATCTGCTTTGTTGTCCTGCAGGTGGTACCATAATTTGTTATCACCTTTCAGATCAGCTGCACGTTGCAATCCCAGTCTGGCTACCAGTGTACCATTGGGTTTTATGTTGGCAGAATACTGTACAAACGCATCCTGTACATCTTCTTCCGTACCGTAAATATCCAGATGGTCTGCATCCATAGCAGTTAGTACAGCAATATCCGGATGCAGTTTCAGGAAAGAACGGTCATATTCGTCTGCTTCAATGACGGCCACATTTCTGTCACTGCTCCAGAAGTTCTGATTATAGTTGGCACTAATGCCGCCAAGGAAGGCATTGCAGCCATAACCACTGTCTCTTAGTATATGCGCAATAAGGGTAGAGGTAGTTGTTTTACCATGTGTACCGCCTACTGTAACAGCAAACAATTCGCGGGTAATTTCCTGCAGTACATCACTGCGTTTTACTACCTCATAATTGTTGGTCTTATACCATTTCAATTCTTCATGTATAGACGGAATAGCAGGAGTATATACTACCAGTTGCACATCCTTGTCTATCAGTGCTATATCTTCTGTATAATGGATCTGCATACCTTCTTTTGTCAGCTGGCGGGTAAGCCCTGTTTCGGTACGGTCATAACCGCTCACATGCACGCCCTTTTCATTAAAGAACCGTGCAATGGCGCTCATGCCGATGCCGCCGATGCCGACGAAGTATACACGTTGTATGTTATTCAGGTCCATTTTATTATTATCCGATTAATGTCATTACCTGTTTTGCAATTACCATATCAGCATTACTGTTTCCCAGCCTACCGATATTCTGTTCCAGTTGTTCCAGCAATGCTCTGTTTTGCACAAGGCTGAATAAAGTATTGCCTAATTGTGCGGTTGCTTCATCATTTTTGATAATGATAGCAGCATTCTTTATTACCAGACTCTGTGCATTAAAAGTCTGATGATCTTCGGCCGCAAAAGGGTAGGGCACAAATATCACCGGTTTTTTCACTACACATAATTCAGCGATGGCCAGCGCACCTGCACGGGATATTACCACATCTGCAGCTTTATATGCAAAGTCCATCAGGTTAATAAAGTCAAACACCTTTACATGCGAACTATATGCAGATGCTGCTGCTTTGGCAGTATCAAAATATGGTTTGCCTGTTTGCCATATCAGCTGAATGTCTTTTTCAGCAAAAGCCGGGAGCAAAGGATGTAGTGCTTCATTGATTGCTTTTGCGCCCAGGCTGCCACCTACTGCAAGCACAGTAGTTTTGCCTGATTGCAAACCAAAGTGCTGCAATGCTTCCTCCTTTGTAACAGACGACTGTGTGATGTTGCCACGAACAGGGTTCCCGGTTAACACCAGCTTGTCTGCAGGGAAGAATTTTTGCATGCCATCGTAAGCGACGCAGATCTTCTTTGCTTTCTTACCCAATATCATATTGGTTTTCCCTGCAAAGGAGTTTTGCTCTTGTATCAATGTTGGAATGCCTTTACTTTGTGCCTTTCGCAACATGGGGAAACTTGCATAACCACCAACGCCCACCACGGCATGGGGTTGAAAGCGATCGATAATACGGCGTGCTTGTCCCAGGCTTTTTAATATTTTGAACGGCAGCAAGAAGTTCTTCAACATATTGCTGCGGTTAAAGCCCGCTATTTCCAATCCTTCTATCTGGTAACCAGCCTGCGGCACTTTCTCCATCTCCATCTTGCCTTTGGCCCCAACAAAAAGGATCTCTGTATTGGCATCTATCTTTTTCAACGCATTGGCAATAGCAATAGCCGGGAAGATATGTCCTCCTGTACCGCCGCCTGCTATGATAATTTTGCGTTGCATCATTTTTAATTTAAGCTATCTGCATATTTTGTTGTTCCATCACTTTCGCAATCCTTTCTTGTTCAATACGTTTACCTTCCAGTTCATCCACATTTCTTGATACACTCAATATAATGCCGATGGCAAAACTGGTAAATATTACTGAAGATCCTCCCATACTCACCAGGGGTAGTGTAACCCCTGTAACAGGGAATAGTCCTACATTCACGGCCATGTTCGTAAGTGCCTGTATTACAAGTGTAACGCTCAGGCCTACCGCGAGAAAAGCACCAAATGCGTATGGGCATTGACGGAATATGCGTATGCTCCTCAATAGTAATAACATATAGGCCATCAATATCAAAAAGGCGCCAAAGATACCATACTCCTCAATAATAGTTGCATATATATAATCACTATATGCGTGAGGGAGAAAATTTCTTTGTGTACTGTTGCCCGGACCTTTACCCAGCAAGCCTCCACCTGCTATTGCAATGTTGGCTTGTTGCACCTGGTAAGGTATTTCCGAATCTTCATTATTTGTAAAATGTTCAATCCTTTTCAGCCATGTTTCTGTACGCATCTTTATTCCTGTTATCCATGCAATGGCAAACATTAACAGGATCAATGCAACACCTGCACCTACCATTGCTAAAAGGAACTTAATAGGTACCCTGCCAATAAAGCACAATAGCATGCAACTGGCGCCCAGCAGCAATGCAGTAGACATGTTAGCCGGCATGATCAGTACACAAACGATGCCCACCGGAATAATGATAGGCAGAAAGCCTTTCTTAAAATCAGTGATTACATGCTGCCGTTTGGATAGCTGTCTGCTTACATACATAAAGATGGCCAGTTTGGCCACATCGGATGTCTGGAATGTCAGATTAATCACCGGAAGCCGGATCCACCGGCTTGCTTCATTAAGATTAGACCCAAACGCCAATGTGTATATCAGAAGAGGAATGGAGATGATAAACCCTATCTGTGCCGCACGTGAGTAAACTGTATAGTTTACACGGTGAGCAAAATAGATGATCAGCAGACCCATTACCAGCACACTCAATTGTTTAAAGAGGTAATACTCAGTATGACCTCCCTGCTCACGGTACGCCAGCGATCCTGTTGCGCTGTAAACAGCCAACAGGCTCACCAGTGACAGGAAGACCACGATGGTCCATATCACTTTGTCGCCCTTAGTCCTTTGAAGTATACCGTCCATTTTATCTGTTTTAATTGTTACAGCTCCCTTACTGCCTCCTTGAACTGCTTGCCCCTGTCTTCATAATTTTTGAAGAGGTCAAAGCTGGCGCAGGCAGGGGAGAGCAATACCACATCTCCTTTAGCTGCATGTTTAAAAGCTGCCTGTACGGCATCTTTCATATTGCGTGTATCCATCATCAGCGGGGTATCATTTGATAATGCTTCCCTGATAGGAGCATTGTCGACACCCAGACAAACAATCGCCTTTACTTTTTCTTTCACCAGTTCTCTGATAGCACTGTAGTCGTTGCCTTTATCTACTCCACCCATGATAAGGACCACCGGTGTTTCCATACTTTCAAGCGCAAACCAGAGAGAGTTTACGTTTGTAGCTTTACTATCGTTGATGAAATCAATCCCGCGCACAGAAGCTACATACTCCATGCGGTGCTCCAGACTCTTAAAGGAAGTAAGGCTTTCGCGTATCTTCTCTTTTCTGATGTCCATGGTGCGTCCTGCAATACCCGCTGCCATTGAATTATATAAATTATGTTTGCCTTTAAGAGCAAGATCATACATTGATACGATCACCGGCTCATCATTTACCTGGATGTTCACTTGTTCGTTTGCCATAAATCCTCCTTGCTTTAATGGTTCCATGATAGTAAAGGGTATTGTTGTTGAGTAAATTGGTTGTTTTTCTAAATGTTTGATGATTTCAGGATCGTCCTTGCAATACACAAAGTAATCTTCCGGCCCCTGATTCATCGCTATGCGGAATTTGGATGCCACGTAGTTCTCCATTTTGTAATCGTAACGGTCCAGGTGATCTGGCGTTATGTTTAGTAAAATGGCTACATTAGGTTTAAACTCTTTTATATCGTCCAGTTGAAAACTGCTTATTTCCACTATATAGTAATCTGCCGGAGCAGTAGCGACCTGTCTGGCATAGCTAAGCCCAATGTTGCCTACCATGGCTACATTGAGCCCTGCCGTTTCAAAAATGTGAAACGTCAGCGCTGTAGTGGTGCTTTTGCCATTACTGCCTGTGATTGCAATGATCTTTTTATCCTTGCTGAAACGGTATGCCAGTTCTATTTCTGAAATAACAGGTACCTGTTTCTCTCTCACTTTCTTCATCAGCTCACTTTTTTCAGGAATGCCCGGGCTTTTCACAATTTCATCTGCATGCAGGATGATATCCCAGGAGTGTTGTCCTTCTTCGAAAGGAATATGATTTACTGCAAGTTCCTGTCTGTAGATATCTTTAATAGCGCTACCGTCAGATACGAATACATCATACCCCTGCTGTCTGCCTAATATGGCAGCACCAATTCCGCTTTCGCCGGCACCTAGTATGATGAGCTTTTTCGACATACTTATCTCATTTTTAATGTTGCGATTGCTACTACTGCACACATGATCGTTACGATCCAGAACCTCACGGCAATCTTACTTTCATGATATCCAAGTTTCTGATAGTGATGATGAAGCGGAGACATTAGAAAAATGCGTCTTCCTTCTCCATACTTCTTCTTTGTATATTTAAAATAAGATACCTGTAACATCACGCTCAGGCTTTCCACAAAAAATACCCCGCAGAAAATAGGTATCAGTAATTCTTTACGTACAATAATGGCCAGGGAAGCAATGATACCACCCAGCGCAAGACTACCCGTATCTCCCATAAATACCTGCGCAGGATATGCATTGTACCAGAGGAAGCCCACACATGCGCCTACGAAGGCTGCAATGAAAATAGACAGCTCTCCCAGGTTGGGTATGTACATTATGTTCAGGTACTCTGCAAACTGTATGTTACCCGATACGTAAGCAAATACCCCAAGACATACCCCGATGACTGCGGAGATACCCGTTGCCAGCCCATCGAGCCCGTCCGTAAGGTTCGCCCCGTTGGATACTGCCGTGATAATAATGATAACAATGAATATATACAGGATGTATGTGTATTTTTCAGCGCCTGGTCCCATCCAGGAAATGAGTTTTGAATAGTTGAACTCATGGTTCTTTACGAATGGAATAGACGTGATAGGCGTTTTTACATCTGCGAAACGGTGACCGTCTTTGGTAACCCTTTCACTACGACTTATCATTCTCTCATAAGGGGCCAGTTTCTTTGCACCTATTATTTCGCGGGAGATCACTACGTTCTCATTAAAGTATAAAGTGCTACCAATGATAATACCCAGGCCGATTTGTCCGAGTACTTTGAACTTACCCGCTAACCCTTCTTTATTCTTTTTAAATACCTTGATGTAATCGTCCAGGAAGCCGATAAGGCCCAACCATACTGTACATAATAACATTAGCCATATGTACACCGTTTTTATCTGTGCAAAAAGGAGAGTAGGAATTACAATAGCAGACAATATGATAAGACCTCCCATAGTAGGAGTTCCTTTTTTTGTATTCTCACCTGCCAGTCCCAGATCACGGATTGTTTCACCGATCTGCTTACGTTGCAGGAATCTTACAATACTCTTACCCAACAATAAGGATATGACCAACGACAACAAAAGCGCCATGGTAATACGGAACGTAATGAATTGAAACATTCCGCTTCCGCTGAAGTTCAAAGTTTTCAAATAGTTGAATAAGTAATATAGCATATCGTTAGTTAGTCTCGAATCGACAGTCCACGTGACTGTTTTGTTGTTTTAGATCTCGTTATTTTCCCATCAGTTCCAGCATCTCACGTAATACCTGTTTATCATCAAAAGGATGTTTTACCCCATTGATATCCTGGTATTTTTCATGCCCTTTACCGGCAACCAGGATGATATCTTCCGGGTTGGCCAGGCTACAGGCCGTTTTAATAGCTTCTTTTCTGTCTATGATAGACAATACTCTCTTCTTAAGATGTACAGGTACGCCTGCTTCCATCTGACGGATAATCTCTGCCGGATCTTCCGAACGTGGATTATCTGAAGTAAGTATCACTTTATCGCTGCGTTCCGCTGCAACTTCTGCCATAACAGGACGTTTTGTTGTATCACGGTCGCCTCCGCAGCCTACTACAGTAATCACCTGTTCAATACCTTTGCGCAGGTTCTTAATAGTAGCCAGTACATTCAGTAATGCATCCGGTGTATGCGCATAGTCAACGATACCAATGATTTTCTGTTCTGCAGACATGATGTAATCGAAGCGCCCTTCCGCACCGGACAAGCCACTGAGCGCCTGCAACACGATATCTTTTTCCTGGCCCAGCATAATAGCTGCACCATATACAGCCAGCAGATTATAAGCATTGAACTCTCCGATGAGGCGGAAGTGGACTTCTTTCTCATTCACTACCATAATTAGCCCCGTGAGATTGTTCTCTAGGATTTTACCCTTGAAATCTGCTACCGTACGCAGGCTGTAAGTCGTTTTCCTGGCCTTTGTATTCTGCAACATCACACTGCCTCTTTTATCATCCAGGTTAGTGAGTGCAAACGCTGTGTTGGGAAGTCCGTCAAAAAAGGCCTTCTTTACTTTTATATATTCATCAAACGTTTTATGATAGTCGAGGTGATCATGTGTAATGTTGCTGAAGATACCACCAGCGAACTTCAGCCCGGCAATGCGTTGCTGGTGTATCGCATGAGAACTTACTTCCATGAACACATATTCACATCCTTCCGCTACCATATCGGCCAGTAATCCATTCAGATGAATGGCATCCGGTGTTGTATGTGTAGCAGGAACGATCTTCTCACCGATCTGATTCTGCACAGTGGACAGCAATCCGCAATGGTATCCCAGTTCGCTGAACAATTTGAACAGGAGGGTAGCGATGGTCGTTTTACCATTGGTTCCCGTAACACCTACCAGTTGCAGCTTTTGTGACGGATTGTTATAAAAGTTACCTGCGATGGTGCCAGCTGCCACAGCGCTGTTTACCACCTGTATATAACATACGGTTTCGGATAATTGCGCAGGTAGTTCTTCACAGATGATTACTGCAGCACCCGATTGTAATGCTTTATCAATAAAGAGATGACCATCGGCGTGTACACCCCTGATAGCAATAAAGGCATCTCCCTCACTAATGGTGCGGGAGTCTATGTTCAGTGCGTTCACGGTAATATCTGTACTACCATGCACCGCCTGGATGTTCACGTTGTATAATATGTCACTCAGTGTCCTCATCTTTTAACTAAGTTCTATTACGATTGTCTGGTCTCTTGATAACTGAGTGCCGCCGGGTATAGATTGATTCTTTACTTTACCAGCACCTTTTATAACTACGCGCAAACCTGCATTTTCGAGCAGGTACAGCGCATCTTTTAATCCCATTCCTGTTACATTAGGTACAGCACCTTTATTTTGTGCTATCTGTGCAAAGGCGATTTTCTTATCATCTACTTTTGCACTTACCCAACTATTATTGTTCACACTACCCTGCATAGGGATGTTTAATGTGTTCAGTATTTCTTTCCACTCATGCCCCTGCCCGTTCTTGAAGGCCATCAGCGTATCCATTTGCAGCGCGGCTTTGATAGGCAGTTGTTTTTCTACTGCTATGGCAAACAGCTTGTCTGCCACTTCTCGGAATACTGGTCCTGCTACTGCTGCACCATAAAACTTAGCTGCATGAGCTTTGTTCTTGATCACAACCACGCAGGTGAACTGTGGATCATTGGCGGGAAAATATCCTGCAAATGACGACTGGTATATCTTATCTGCATAACCCCGGTTGCCATTGGCTACCAGGGCCGTACCGGTTTTAGCGGCAAATTTGTAATAGCGAGTCCATAATCCCTTAGCGGTCCCGTTCATTACCACACCTTCCAGCATTTGTTTCACCTGTTTCAAAGTACTCCTGGAACAAATACTATCCATTACAACGGTAGGCTCAAATTCTTTTACCGGTTTGCCATATTCCATAATGGCATTCACCAGGTAAGGTTTCATCATTTTTCCGTTATTAGCTACAGCGTTATACAGCATGCAGGTTTGTAACGGACTAACCAGTACTTCATAACCAAAGGCCATCCAGGGCAAGCTGGTTGCGCTCCATGTTTTAGAAGCGGTAGATTTTATAACTGGCTTTCCTTCACCAACGAGGTCTATGCCAGTAGGCTGATCCAGCTTTAACTTTTTCAGATGTGCAACGAAATCGTTCGGTTTTTTATAGTAATACTGGTAAGCCAGTTTTGCCATTCCCACATTGGAACTCAGTTCAAACGCGTGTTTGATAGTCACGTTTGTTTGCCCGGGATGTGGTTCCGAATCAAATACAGTTCGTTTGCCTATCTGCCATTCGCCTTCATGGAGGTTCACCATATCATCCATGGTTGCATATTTATCGTCCAATACAGATATGATGGTTGCCAGCTTGAAAGTAGAACCCGGTTCTGCTACCTGCAGTGCGTAGTTCATATCTTCAAAATAACTACCGTCCGGTTGTCTGCCCAGGTTGGCGATAGCTTTTATTTTGCCGGTCTTCACTTCCATCAGGATGCAGGTGCCATGTTCTGCTTCGTTGCTCACCATCATGTTCATGAGGGCTGTTTCAACGATATCCTGCATATTCACGTCCATAGTGGTAATGATATCCCGGCCGTTTTCAGGTTCGATATCGTATCCTTCCACCGGTATATAGGTGCCGCCTGCTATGCGGCGCATTAGTCTTTTACCGGTTACCCCTCTCAGGAAATCGTCATAGGTCCTTTCGAGGCCTACGTTCTGTGCATTTTCCCTTGAGAGTCCTATTGTGCGGTTAGCCAACAGTTTGAAAGGGTTGATACGTTTATTCTTTGTTTCAGCGATCAGTCCTCCTTTGTTCTTACCCAGCCGGAACATGGGAAAGTTGCGGAGTTGCTGGAACTGATTAAACTGTATATCACGTTTTAAAAGGAAATAACGGTCTTTGCTTTTGTAGCCATCCCGTAATATCTGTTTATATTCTTCCGGTGTATGATCGTTGAACAAGCGGGAAAGATAAATGGACAATGAGTCTACATTGTCCCTGAATACTTTTCCGTTTTTCTCGCGCAGGTTATCAGCCGCAAAATCCACCCGTACATCGAAATAAGGGATGGAAGTAGAAAGCATTCTGCCTTCTTCAGAATAAATGGTACCACGGTCAGCATCCAGGGATACATAACGTGTATGCAGGCTGTCTGCCATGCTACGCCAGTAGTTGCCCTGCACATTCTGAACAAAGAACACTTTCACCAGTATTGCCACAGCAAACAGTCCCATGCCGATAAAGCATAGATACACTCTCCACAATATGTCCTTCTTTACTTCCACTATCTGATTATTCTGTTTTTTGTAGTTCTATCTTTTGGGGTGGGATGCTGAGTTCTTTCAGTCCCATTGGTTCCACAGCCCTGCTTACTTCACTCATCTTGCTACGGAACATCAGTTCACTCTTCACATTCAGGTATTCCCACTTCAGTTCTTTTATTTCCTTGCCCAGTTTATTGATGCGGCGAACTTTTTTCTCCGCCAGATGACTGTTGGCGATATATATCAGTGCCAGTACTGCAAGGAACAATATGAAGGGCATGTTCTGTGTGATAGCCCTGTAATTGATACGCAGGCGCCATTCCCTTTTTTGTTCCGGTTCCTCCGGCATTACTTCATCTGGTATGTTCTCTTCCTGCAACACAGTCTTTTATTTAGCTAATAAGCCAATGTACTTGTCGTATAACAAGCACATTGGCATAGCGGATTCATAATCTGTCTTATATCTTTTCGGCTACCCTGAGTTTTGCACTCCGGGACCTTGTATTACGTTTCAGTTCTTCCTCACTGGCAGTGACCGGCTTTTTGGTAATTAGTCTGAATAATTTGGTCGGCGTTTCAAATGAATACTGATCATCCTGTATCTCAAATTGCCCTGTCTTCATAAAATTCTTTACCAGTCTGTCTTCCAGAGAGTGGAAAGTGATTACCGCCAGTTTGCCCCCAGGTTTTAGTATTTCGGCAGACTGTACCAGTAGATCTTTCAATGCACCCAGTTCATCATTCACCGCTATCCGGAGTGCCTGGAACACCTGTGCCAGGTATTTCTGCGGATTTCCTTTTACTATAGGTTGTATAACTGATTTAAACTCATTAATGGTACGCATGGGCCGGGCCTTGCGTTGCTGGACAATTGTTTTTGCCAGGGTCTTTGCGTTTGTGACTTCTCCGTAATCCTGGAACATCAGGTGAAGCTGGTGTTCTGAATAAGTTTGCAGTAACTGGGCCGCTGTAAGAGTTGCCCGCTGGTCCATTCTCATATCCAGCGCACCTTCGAACCGGGTACTGAACCCTCTTTCCGCAGTATCAAACTGCCAGGAGGATACCCCGAGATCAGCCAGTATACCATCAACAGCAGCTGTTTTATAGAGTTTCAGAAAACGCTGCATATGCCGGAAGTTGTGTTGTACAAAAATGACCCTGGGGTCATCTATCCGGTTATTATATGCATCTTCATCCTGGTCAAACACGATGAGCTGCCCGTTTTCATTCAGCTGTTCCAGTATTGCCCTGGAATGGCCGCCTCCGCCAAAAGTGGCATCTACATACACCCCATCCGGGCGGATCTGTAGCTGCGTGATCACTTCCTGCAGCAATACGGGCAGGTGATATTGTGAAGGTTCTCCCATACTCTTAAATCGAAATGTTGTTATCTCCACCTCCCATTACCTGCTGAGCAAGATCACTAAATGATCCTGGTGAAAAATTTTCAAAGAACTCCTGGTATTTTACTTTATCCCAGATCTCTATTTTATTTGAAGCCGCTGCCAGTACAATGTCTTTTTCAAGGTTGGCATATGACATCAGGCCTTTAGGTAATAATAATCTTCCTGCACTGTCCAGTTCAACAATGGTTGCTCCATTGAGGAAATAGCGGCGGAATTCCCTAACTTTCGGGTCAAAGTCGTTCAGCTTGCTGATCTTCTCAAAAATTGGCTGCCATTCACTCATGGGATATAAAGACAAACATTTTTCGAACCCCCGGTTGATGACATACTGGTCTCCTGCGCTTTCTGCCAGCTGTTTTTTAAATCCAGCAGGTAGTAAAAAGCGCCCCTTTGCGTCCAGCGTAGCCTCGTATTCACCCAGAAAACCTATCATACTTGGGGGAGAAAGTCCTTAAATTCCATTTTCTAACACAAAATAACACTTTTTCCCACTCTCTAACGAGTAATTGGAATATATATTTTTTCCACAGCCTCTTTATGCCCGTAGGTGTGGGTTTTAATAGCTTTTTCTACTGTTAAGTGTGGATAGTTTGAATATAAATGTGGATAAATTGTTTAAAACGATAATTAATTTGTTTATAAACTGCTATGTGATTCATCCCCTGCTGTTTTTACCGGTTATATCCCGTCACTTAAAGACAAAAAGTGCACGGTTAAAGTTTTCTTTTATCACGTGAGAAGACGATATAAGACTTAAAATGACCTTTTGTGGTAAAAAGTGGGGCATCCTGTTTTTGCAAAATTTTAACAGCTTCAATTCCTTCCCTATCTTACATTTACATTTAATTCTTAACTTTGCCCACATTTATGCGGAAAATTCTCTTATACATCAGTCTTTTATTAGTGGTTATAGCTTCTTCCTGTAATGTGGAGCTGCGCAGAATTGAAAAAAGTAAGGACTATGAGGCTAAGCTTGCTTATGCCGATAAACTTTACGAAAAGAAAAAATATACATCAGCTCAGGGATTATACGAATCACTGTTCCAGGTATATAAGGGTACTGAAAAGTATGAGCCTATATATTATAAATATTGTTATTGTTCCTATAAGTTAAAGGATTATGTACAGGCCGGTTTCTATTTTAAGAACTACCTGGATAACTTCCCTAACAGCCCGCGGGCTACCGAAATGGACTATATGCAGGCTTATTGCTACTATAAGCAATCTCCTAAAATACCGCTGGACCAGACCAATACACAAAAAGCCATTGCTGCTATGCAGACTTTCATCAATAACTACCCTACTTCTGATAAAGTAGCAGAAGCAAACCTGGTAATTGAACTATGCCGTAAAAAGCTGGAAAGGAAAGAATTTAACAGTGCAGAACTTTATTATAACCTGGGCTATTACAAATCAGCTGCTATTTCATTCAAAAGCCTGATGCGTAACTACCCCGATTCTGATAAGAGTGATGATTATAAATACATGGCTATCAAAGCTTATTTCAAATATGCAGAACATAGCATCATGGATAAGCAAAAGGAACGCTATGATGACGTTATAACCGAATACCTGGACTTTGCAGACCACTATCCGGACAGCCATTTGAAGCCTGATGCCGAAAAATACTATAACTTAGCACAAAGCAATATCAAAACACTCGAATCTTATACCAAGCCCGAGCATAAAAGATCAAGCTTAGACAACATCAATTAATAAACAATATAATTCCCTGGAGAATGAGCAAAATAAAAAGAGGCCTGACCAGTAGTATTAATCCAATGGTGGAAACCAAAAGTACTACCGAGATTAAAAGCAAAACTGGTAACCTGTATGAATCTATTGCCGTAATAGCCAAACGCGCCAATCAGATCAACATATCTGTAAAGGAAGAGCTGCACTCCAAACTGGAAGAATTTGCCAGCCATACAGATAACCTGGAAGAAGTGCACGAGAACAAAGAGCAGATAGAAATTTCCCGTTTCTACGAAAGAATGGCTAATCCTGCTATCCAGGCTACACAGGAATTCCTGGAAGACAAGATCTATTTCAGAAGAAATGATGACGACCTGTATAGTTAAGTAATGACTGAAAAATATCTAACTTCATGGCGGCAGAAATAACATTCTGCCGCCATTTTATTTATATGCTTCAAGGAAAAAAGATCTTACTCGGCGTATCAGGCAGTATTGCGGCTTATAAAGCAGCTACCATTGTCCGGCTGTTGGTAAAAGAAGGGGCTGATGTGAAAGTGATCATGACCCCGGCCGCCTGTGATTTTATTACACCTCTTACCCTGGCTACCTTATCAAAGCACGAAGTGCCTGTCACCATCAGTGATAACCAGAGCTGGAATAACCATGTCATGCTGGGCCGCTGGGCAGACGTAATGCTGATAGCTCCTGCCTCCGCCAACACAATTGCTAAAATGGCTAATGGCTTCTGTGATAATCTGTTACTGGCTACTTATCTTTCTGCTACCTGTCCTGTGCTTTTTGCGCCGGCAATGGATGAAGATATGTGGCATCACACTGCTACCCGCCACAATATTGAAAAACTTCTGTCCTACGGGCATAAACAACTGCCGGTAGAGAAAGGAGAACTAGCCAGTGGACTGTTTGGTGAAGGCCGTATGGCCGAACCGGCAGATATAATTGCTTACCTGCATGCTCATTTTGAAGATAAAAAACCATTAACCGGTAAAAAAGCCCTGGTTACTGCTGGTCCTACACAAGAACCACTGGATCCTGTACGTTATATAAGCAATCATTCCAGTGGGAAAATGGGTATTGCCATTGCAGAAGCGCTGGCAGCTGCCGGTGCAGAAGTAACATTGGTGCTGGGACCTACTCATTTATCTTCTACTGTAAACACTATCAGGGTAATAACAGCCGGAGATATGCTGAATAGCAGCAAGGCATATTTTTATACATCTGATGTGGTGGTAATGGCCGCAGCTGTAGCTGATTACCGGCCTAAATTTGTGGAAGATAAAAAGATCAAGAAAGGAACTGGGGATGAACTGACACTGGAACTGGAGAAAACACAGGATATCCTGCGTACGCTGGGGGCCGATCGTCCCGCAGGACAGGTACTTGTCGGGTTTTCCCTGGAAACGAATAATGAGCAGGAATATGCGTTAAAGAAGTTACGTGAAAAGGACCTGGACCTGATAGTGATGAATTCCCTGAATGATCCTGGTGCCGGGTTTAACTATGATACCAACAAAGTAACCCTGTTCAATCGTAACGGTGTAGCAAAAGCCCTGCCGCTGAAATCCAAACAGGAAGTGGCAAAGGATATTGTTATTGCAATAACAGACATTCTCCAAAGCCGGAACATATGAAAATCTGTATAATGGTAAATAATCCACAATTGAAGGCAGGCTTCTTATTTCTGATAATACTGATTGCTTCTGTGTCTTTACAGGCACAGGAACTACGTGTAAATGTTACCGTTAACAGTAACCAGATAAGCGGTTCTGATAAAAAGATGTTCACCACCCTGCAAAATTCTATTAAGGAGTTTTTGAATGGTCGTCGCTGGTCTGATGATGTATATACACCTGCTGAACGGATAGAATGTAATTTCCTGCTCAACATCACAGGAGACATGGGAGGGAACCAATACAAAGCTACGCTTACCATACAGGCTACGCGTCCGGTATTTAATTCGGGGTATGTAAGCAGTCTGCTTAACATGCAGGATAATAACATCGTATTCCGTTATGTTGAATTCCAGCCGCTGGAATTCAGTGATAACCGTGTAGTGGGGAATGATCCGCTGGCATCTAATTTAACGGCTACCCTGGCTTATTATGCCTACATCATCCTGGGATTGGATAACGACTCTTTTTCTCCCCGTGGCGGTGACGCATTTTTCAAAAAGGCACTGAACATTGTAAGTAATGCACCGGATGGGAAGGATATAGCCGGATGGAAACCTTTTGAAGGTAACCGTAACCGCTACTGGCTCCAGGATAATCTGCTGAATGTAAAATTCAGCCGTTTTCATGATGTGATGTATCAATATCACAGACAGGGATTGGATGTGATGTATGATGATATGACAAAAGGACGCGGAGCGATCATGAACTGCCTGAACATGTTGTATGCAGTGTATCAGGATATTCCAAACTCTATGCTGATGGCAACGTTCTTTACATCCAAATCGGACGAATTACAGAAGATCTTTTCTAAAGCTCCCCCACAGGAAAAATCCCGTGCGGCACAGTTACTTGCACAAATGGACGTAACCAATGCTGCAAAATACCAGCAGATGAAATAGCTTTGTATTGTATTAAGAGGAAATATTTTATGTATAGGACCGTTATCGTTTTTCTTTTGCTGTTTACTATTGCCTGCGGACAGGCGGACAGAGTTCCTGAAGGGGTCCTTTCCAAGGAAGAAATGAGGGATGTGCTGATAGATATGAATCTGGCTGATGTATACAGCAGTGAAGGCGGAGATCACGGCATGCCACTGCCGGATTCTGTGCGTCAGGGTAAAGTGAAAATATATTATGCCCAGATATTACAACTACATAAGCTTACTGTAAAACAGTTCAGGAAAAGTTATGACTTTTATGAAAGTCATCCTGACAGGTTTAAAGAGGTCTATGACATGATGAAAGATGTAGTCACAGCAGACAAGGATGCAATTGAGAATGGTAATCTGGTAAAGGAGTATATCAACAATCCGCAGACACCTTTGCCATTTGGTAAGAATGTGCTAATTTCAGCCGTACGCGATACTATTATTCCATTTGTTAAGAAAAATAAGAGGGTGGAACTCAAACGATAAGCTCTCTGCACAAAACACCAAAACATGAACAAAGTTGTAGCAGATGCCGATGAGGCATTGCATGACATCCGGGATGGGGCCACACTGATGCTGGGTGGATTCGGCCTTTGCGGAATTCCGGAAAACTGTATAACTGCGCTGGTACGCAAAGGTATACGGCAGTTAACCTGCATCTCCAACAACGCTGGTATTGATAATTTTGGCCTTGGGCTGCTGTTGCAAACAAGGCAGATCAAAAAGATGATGTCTTCTTATGTAGGAGAGAATGCTGAATTTGAAAGGCAACTGCTTTCCGGTGAACTGGAAGTAGAATTGATACCCCAGGGTACGCTGGCTACCCGTATACAAATGGCCGGCATGGGCATTCCTGCCTTTTATACACCTGCAGGTTATGGTACAGAGATCGCAGAAGGAAAGGAATCACGTGTGTTCAATGGCAAGCATTACCTGATGGAACTGGCACTACATGCCGATTTTGCAATGGTGAAAGCCTGGAAAGGAGATACAATGGGTAACCTTGTTTTCCGTAAAACTACCCGCAACTTTAGCACATCAATGGCCAAAGCAGGCACCATCACTATTGCAGAAGTAGAACACCTGGTACAACCCGGCGAACTTGACCCCGATAATATACATGTTCCAGGTATCTATGTACACCGGATTTTCCAGGGTAGTGATTATGAAAAACGTATTGAACGGAGAACGGTGAAAATGAATTAGCGGTTCCAAACCTTAAACCTCAGAATCAATATGTCTTTAGATAAATATAGTATAGCTAAAAGAATTGCGCAGGAACTGCGCGACGGTATGTATGTAAACTTAGGTATAGGCATTCCTACACTGGTTGCTAATTTTATACCGCCGGGTATTTCCATCATGTTGCAGTCCGAGAATGGATTGTTAGGTATGGGGCCTTATCCGGCAGAGGATGAGATAGACGCAGATCTCATCAATGCAGGCAAAGAAACGGTAACATTATTACCAGGGGGCTGTTATTTTGATTCTGCAGAAAGCTTTGGAATGATAAGAGCGGGAAAAGTGGATCTGACCGTGTTAGGAGCAATGGAAGTTTCTGATACAGGAGATATTGCCAACTGGAAGATCCCTGGAAAAATGGTAAAAGGAATGGGAGGTGCTATGGACCTGGTAGCTGCTGCCAGGAATATTATTGTAGCCATGATGCATACAAATCCCAAAGGGGAAAGTAAATTATTACCTGCATGCAGCCTGCCTCTTACTGGTGTTGGTTGCGTAAAAAAGGTAGTAACAGAGCTGGCTGTGCTTGACATCACTCCTGAAGGATTCCGGTTATTGGAACGTGCGCCTGGTGTAAGTGTGGATGAGATTATCGCTAAAACGGCCGGCCGGCTGATAGTGGAAGGGGAAATACACGAGATGCAGCTCTGACTTTATTTAAGGGCTGAATTTATTTCAGCCCCTTTTATGCAAGTGTCTTTATTACTCCTATAAGTATTCTTAATGAATTTAGCAATACCCATAAGTGGTTATTGTATTAAGCTACAAATAAAGCATCTTTGTTCTGCCAACAGCTGTTAGGAATTATTTTATGGTCATTAGGAGCATTCGGGGGTATTATATCTAAGGAGAATAAAAGCCAAAAATAAAATATTAATGATGCACCTGCATCTGGATTTTCAGTGAACAAATTAATTGTCTTACAGTGTTTTAGCGACACGACACAGTGTATCTTATTCTATCCTTTATAGCAAAGAGACAAAAAGAAGCTAAATTATTAAAAGAGAATATATTATAAAAATATAGATTATATAGTGATTTTTGCTCCTTCAGTGTCCTATTTATCCTTAATCTGTGTCTATGACCAAAATTGTGTCCACTTTAGTAGTGTGTATGAGCCTTTTTGCAGAAGCTCGCGCACAGCAAGATCTTGCGGGTTTCCGCACCGGAAACTACACCGGCGTAAATGGAGTATTCTTTAATCCTGCAAATATTGCAGACAATCATTACCGTTGGGACGTGAACATTTTAGGTGTGAACGCAAATGTCAGCAACAACCAGGCAAAATTCAATCTGAGCAATCTGGGGGATTCTTTCGACGGCAACAAAGTAACTAATCAGATTTTTGGTAAAAATGCTGGTCCTACCAGTGGTCTTGCAAATTTTGTTATCAACATGCCTTCTGCCATGTTTAGCGTAGGGCCGAAGATGGCCTTTGCCATCACTTCCCGTACACGTGTACTGGCTAATGTAACAGATATGGACGGGCAATTGGCAGACAAAATCACTAATGACGCAGCATCTCTTTCCGATCTGCCATACACCATCAGTTCCAACAGCAACATGCGTGTAAATGTAACGGGATGGGCAGAAATAGGTGTTTCTTTTGCCAGGGAAGCATTTGTAAAAGGACCACACTATTTTAAAGCAGGTGGTACTATTAAATACTTGATGGGTGTTGGAAACGCTAACATTTATCTGAACAATTTTAAGGGTACGATCAATGCAGATATATTACAACAGGATGCTTATCTGTCTAATTCCACTGCTAATGTGGGGCTGACTTACGCAGGTACCGATATATCTAATTTTGATGCAAATCAACTGACAAAGTTTTCAGGACATGGAGTAGGGGCCGATTTAGGCATGGTATATGAGTGGCGTCCTGAATGGGAAGTAACAAGAAATGCTGCAGGCGGCTATGAAAGATCGGCCAATCAATATAAACTGAAAGTGGGAGTATCATTACTGGATATAGGAAGGATCAGTTTTGAGAAAGATATGCAGCGCAGCGCCAGCTACAATATGGCTATCAGCAATACACAACGCTTTTACCTGAGTGAACTGAGCAATGTTTCACTGGATGATTACAGGGCAAAACTGGACCAGTACCCGCAATATTTTGGACCAGACGGATCTAACAGTATTTCTAAATATTCAGTAAGTTTGCCATCAACCTTACATATTGATGTAGATTATCATTTGCACAATAAGTTTTATATAAATGCGGGCAGTCAGATAGCACTGACGAAAGGGACCAACAAACCTTATAATGGACAGTATTACTCAGGGTTTTCAATAACACCACGTTTTGAAGGTTGTAAGTATGGTTTCTTCCTTCCCCTAAGTTATAATAGCCTGACAAAATTCAATGCGGGATTTAGCTTAAGGGCTGGTCCGTTGTATGTGGGTTCAGGCAGTGTGTTGAGTGCATTGTTAGGCGATTCCAAACAGGCTGATGTATTTATCGGCTTCAGGTTTGGACAACTGTACAGAACTAAAAAATAATTGATATTGATAAGGACAAGTGTTCATCTCCAGCTATGGCCGGGGAAGGACCCCTGTCCTATGTTAAAAAAGGCGGTTGTCCCGGGCTCTTGCCGGGATGACCGCTACCTGTTTTTAACCCATTAATTTTCCGTAACTTAACAGTTCTTTTCACAGTTAAAGTGTTCGATGTGCAACCAGGGTATTTATGTTACAATGGGAAATTCGTGCCGGCCTCAGACACCATTTTAACGGCAGATAACCGCTCTTTTCGTTACGGAGATGGCTGCTTTGAAACTATGAGGGTATATCAGGGTGAAGTATTACTCGCAGATCTTCATTTTGAACGGTTAATGGCCAGCCTGCACCTCCTGCATTTTACACCTCCTTTACAGTTCACAAGATCATATTTTACAAAACTGGTAATGGACTTATGTACCAGGAATAACCACGATCAGCTTGCGAGAGTAAGATTGACTATTTTTCGGGCAGATGGAGGTTTATATGATCCGGTTAATAATATGCCCTGTTTCATTATCCAAAGCTGGGAACTTGACAAAAAGGTGTTAGAGCTGAATGATGCAGGGCTGGAAATTGATGTCTTCCCTGATGCAAAAATAAGTTGTGATAAATTTTCTTCTATCAAATCAAATAACTGTCTGCCTAATGTAATGGCAGCTATGTATGCAAAACAACACCGTATTAACGAAGCTATTCTGCTGAACCCTTATGGGCGCGTAGCTGATACAACAAACGCCAATCTGTTCATTGTACATCGCGGACAACTTATAACACCACCTTTGTCCGAAGGTGGTATTTGTGGTGTGATGCGTAAACACCTGTTGAAGATGGATCTGCCTTTCCCTGTAATAGAGAAACCATTAACAATAGAAGACCTTGAAAATGCAGATGAAATATTTCTCACCAATGCCATCACAGGTATCCGCTGGGTAGGCATGTTTCGCGACAGCAGTTACGGCAATGCTTCGGCAGTAATTATCCATGAATTATTGCACGAAGGGATATCATAACCCACTACTGATAAAGACTGAAAATGTGCTGCAGTGGCATTCTTTTAGTACCACTATTTTAATTTTTTCCGGCTTATCTTGCTGTTGATTGTGTACGTGTAACCGAGAACTGCAAAACTAACCACTTTATGCCTGCGACAGTAAATTTATGCTGGTTGCGCCGTGATCTGCGTCTGCTTGATCAGGCCGCGTTATACCATGCTTTAAAGTCCGGTAATCCTGTAGTGCCGGTATTTATATTCGACTCCGGTATCCTTAATGATCTTGAAGATAAACATGACCGCAGGATTACATTTATCCACGATACGCTGGAAGAAATGCAGGAACAACTGGCCAAACTGGGAAGTACAATGGACGTATTTTACGGTACTCCTACAGAAGCGTTTCAATATTATATAAAACAGTATGATGTAAAAGCGGTATTCACCAATATCGATTACGAACCTTACGCTACTAAACGGGATGCAACTATCGCTAAAATGCTGATGGAAAAGAAGATCTCTTTTCATCAGTATAAAGACCAGGTAATATTTGACCGTGATGAAGTATTGAAAGATAATGGAGAACCTTATACAATTTTTACGCCCTACAGTAAAAAATGGAAAGCCTTACTAAACGATTTTTACCTTCGTCCTTATCCGACAGAAAAGTATTTCCGCAACTTCTATAAACAGAAAATTAAAAAAATACCGGCATTACGTACGCTCGGTTTTCAGGCTGGAGAACGGCATTTTCCTTCAATAAAAGTTAAGGATGCCCTCCTGGAGAAATACGACCAAACGCGTAACTTCCCCGCATTGCCAGGTACTTCCCAGCTTGGATTGCATTTGCGTTTCGGAACAGTAAGTGTGCGTGAACTGGCAGAAAGAGCAACCCATCTGAACGATGCCTTCCTGGGTGAATTGATATGGAGGGATTTCTTTCAGATGATTTTATGGTATTTCCCGCATGTAGTGCATCAGTCATTCCGTAAGGATTATGACAACATCGAATGGCGTAATAATCAAGCAGATTTTAAACGCTGGTGTGATGGGGAAACAGGATATCCGATTGTAGATGCCGGTATGAGAGAACTGAATGCAACAGGCTTTATGCATAACCGTGTTCGAATGATTACCGCTAGTTTTTTAACAAAACATCTGTTGATAGACTGGCGCTGGGGAGAGGCTTATTTTGCCAGGAAATTACTTGATTACGATTTGTCTGCAAATAATGGGAACTGGCAATGGGCCGCAGGTTGTGGCTGTGATGCTGCACCTTATTTCCGGGTATTCAATCCTGCATTACAAACACAAAAGTTTGACAAGGATTTAAAGTATGTCAGAACATGGGTGCCTGAATTTGAAGAACTTACGTATGTAAAGCCAATCGTTGTGCATGAAGATGCACGGAAAAGGGTATTGGAAGTATATAAAAAAGCACTGAATAGAACAGAGCAAAAAGATCTAAAATAGATAAAGGGCCTGGAAATTAAGGCTGACTAAAAAGATATTCCCTCTCGGGTAGGTGGTGGAGATGAAACTGCTTTCACGCAATTCCCTGTGCCTTCACTTTACTTTTAGTCAGCCTCAATTAGAAGACCTCGAAAAGGCTATTTATTAACCGCCATCAGCCTGTCTACCGCTGCTTTGCCAGCTTCACCCAGTCCAAGACTAAAATCATTTACATACAGATCTATATGCTGGCGCATCACTTTTTCATCCATTTCCTGTGCATGTTCTGTTACATAAGAAGAAAGAGCAGGATAATGCTGATAGGAATATTGTAAACTGTCGTGAATCAGCTGATCAACTTCCTGTTTGATATGATCAGGAATATCTTTGCGTATAAATATCCCGCCAAGAGGAATAGGACTGCCTGTCGTATTTTCCCAGTATTCGCCCAGATCAATAATCTTTACCAGTCCTTTTAACTGATAAGTGAACCTGTTTTCATGAATGATCACACCTGCATCCACACGTCCATCCAGTACTGCTTTTTCAATATCAGAAAATACCAGGACCTCTTTATTTTTTGCTGCAGGATATGCAAGAGAGAACAGCAGATTTGCAGTAGTATTTTCTCCCGGAATCGCAATTTTACAATCCTTGATTTTCTCTTCAGGAATATGTTCCCTGGCAATCAGTAATGGTCCGCAACCTCTGCCCAATGCACTGCCGCTGTTCAGTAATTCGTACTGGTCTTTTACTTTCGCATATACACCAAAACTCAGTTTGGTAACAGCCAGTTTTCCCTCTATAGCCAGCTTGTTCAGTGTTTCTACGTCTTCAAGTTGTGTCTTGAACGTTAAGCCTTTCGTATCAATCTTTTTGTTCACCATGGCATCGAAGATGAATGTGTCGTTAGGACATGGTGAAAAACCCAGTGTTAATTCCATTGTTCAATATATTTAATCAATGATTCATTCAATGTTCTGATGGCAAGTGGAATGTTCCATTTGCTTTTATCCCTTACTTCTACGTAGTTGGAAATGCTGCGGAACTGTAAAAAGGGAATTTTCTCCAGTAAGCAGGCATAATGAAAGGCGGCGCCTTCCATACTCTCTACTTCCGGTGCATATTTTTCTGCCAGCAGGTTACGGGTACGTTCGCTGCCGCTTACGGTATTAATGGTAACACCTGATGCCCTGGGTAATTCCGGTATAAAAGGAAGATTATCAAAGGGATTTACCAGTTGTTTATTGGTAAAAGGAGGCATATCAGGTTGCCATAACTGTATGTCAAACAGATCTTTAAAGGCTTGATCATCTTCCACCCCCAGGTCACCCACCTGTTCTTTATCAATGACTACTACCTTGCCCATTTCCCAGAAATGGTCAAAACAACCGGCAATACCGGCCTGGATCGCTATATCCGGACGCAGTTTTGTAAGTTGCCGTCCCAGTTGGAAAGCTGTATGCATCATGCCAATGCCACAGATAAGCGTAGTGATCTGACAATCAGGGTAGTTTTGCTTGGCCAGGTGATCCAGAAACGGTTGTATTTCAAAAGGAGTGGCTGCCGTAACCAGTATTTTCATGGTGCAAATTTAGGGGATTTTGATTAGTAAGGGGGGATAGGTGTACAAAGCACTATTGGTCTAATTGTCGTACTTTTGCGGAAAATCAAAGGGTAATAATGATCTATTTAACGCGTGTGGAGAATTTCAATGCCGCGCATAAGTTGTCCAATCCTGCCTGGAGCAAGGAGAAGAACGAAGAGGTGTTTGGCAAGTGTGCTAATGAGAACTGGCATGGCCATAATTATGAGCTACACGTAACCGTGAAGGGAGATCCTGATCCTGAAACCGGCTTTGTGTTCAATGCTAAAACATTGGGTGTGATCATCAAAGACCAGGTAACAGAAAAGATAGACCACCGGAATCTGAATATGGATGTGGATTTTATGGCAGGAAAGTTTACTTCTGCTGAAAATCTGGCTATTGGCATCTGGGAGCAGTTAACGCCACATCTACCTGCTGGCGTGCATTTACATTGTATTAAGTTATATGAGACTCCCCGTATTTATGTGGAGTATTTTGGTAATAGTAAGTAAGGATTTGTTAATCAAGTTAATAACCAAGATGGCATATAGTAAGACAGAATCATATGATGAGAAGGTAACTTCCGGGCTTATTGAGAATTACAAGAACGCTATACATTTACTGGGAGAGGATCCTGAAAGGGAAGGGTTATTGAAGACGCCGGAGCGTATGGCCAAAGCCATGCAATACATGACAGTAGGTTATCAGCAGGATGCAAAGGCGATACTGGAAGGAGCTAAATTCACTGAATCATACAGTGAAATGGTAATTGTAAAAGATATAGAGCTGTATTCCATGTGCGAGCATCATATGCTGCCCTTTTTTGGTAAAGCACATATTGCCTATATTCCTAATGGCTATATCACAGGTCTTAGTAAGCTGGCCCGTGTCGTAGATGTATTTTCCCGCAGGTTACAGGTACAGGAGCGTTTAACGCACCAGATCCTGGATGCCATACAGGAAACCCTGCAGCCGGAAGGTGTAGCAGTAGTGATAGAAGCACAGCACCTGTGTATGATGATGCGCGGCGTACAGAAACAGAATTCTACTACTACTACGTCAGCATTTTCCGGACAATTCCACGATAATACCACAAGAAGCGAATTTTTACGCTTGATCAGTGCTAATCTGATCGGCAAGTAAATTTAAGACATATCAGAGCTTTAGGCCCGGCGCTGTTATTGACAGCGCGGGGTTTTTTATTTTGATATATCACAAAGAGTATGAATATTTGCAATCCAATCACGAAGATATATGTAGAAACATTAATGCATATGTCCGGTTGGCAACCGTAAATCAATCCAGATGAAACACGCTTACGTTTTCCCGGGGCAGGGTGCCCAGTTTACGGGAATGGGAAAGAACCTGTATGACAGCAATCCTAAAGCAAAAGAACTGTTTGAAAAGGCCAATGAAATCCTTGGCTTTCGTATCTCAGATATCCTGTTTACCGGTACTGAAGAAGATCTGAAGCAGACAAAGGTGACTCAGCCTGCTGTGTTCCTGCATAGCGTAATTGCCTTTTTATGCGCAGAACCCGCTGCTAAACCGGATATGGTGGCAGGCCACTCTCTGGGGGAGTTTTCAGCGCTGGTAGCAAATGGTACACTTACTTTTGAAGATGCACTACGCCTGGTGTTTATCCGGGCTACTGCTATGCAGAAAGCCTGTGAAAAACAACCCTCTACCATGGCTGCTGTACTGGGGCTCGAAGATGCCAGGGTAGAAGAGATCTGCGCTGCAGTAAGTGAGGATACAGGGGAAATAGTGGTTGCGGCTAACTATAACTGCCCGGGTCAGCTGGTAATTTCAGGAACAATAAAAGGGATAGAGATAGCCTGTGAAAGAATGAAGGCAGCGGGTGCGAAAAGAGCCCTGGTATTGCCTGTAGGTGGGGCTTTCCACAGTCCTCTGATGGCTCCTGCAAAGGAAGAACTGAAAGCAGCTATTGAGCAGACTACTTTTAGTACACCATCCTGCCCGGTATACCAGAACGTAGTAGCGAAAGCTGTAAGCGAACCGGCTGCTATTAAACAAAACCTGATTGATCAGTTAACAGGCGCTGTAAGATGGACACAATCTGTACAAGCTATGGTGGCTGATGGTGCTACCAGCTTTACAGAAGCAGGTCCGGGAAAAGTATTACAGGGACTTATTGGTAAGATTCAGAAAGATGCCGTAGTAAACGGAATCAGCTAATATTAGAAAAGGCTCCATGTACAGGAGCCTTTTTTTATACCGTAATACTTGCGTTCCACCACTCAGGATCGAATTTGGCACCGTATTTCTTATAGAAATTGATAGCAGGTTCATTCCATTCAAGCACCTGCCAGGCTATCCCGCCTAATTCTTTTTCACGGGCCTCTTCGATCAGCCTTTCAAACAGCAGACTGCCGGTTCCTTTGCCTCTATAGTCTTTATTTACTATAATGTCTTCCAGGTACATACGGCTGCCCTTCCAGGTGGAATAGCGGATATAATAAAGAGCAAATCCGATAATGGTCTCAATGCCGTTTTCTGTGTTAATGGCAGCAAATGCTTTCCATACCGGTTTTTCGCCAAAACCTGCATTGACAAAGTGTTCCAGGGTTACAGTAACGGCCTGTGGTGCCCTTTCAAATTCCGCCAGTTCCTGTATAAGTTCCAGTAACCGGGGGCAGTCTTCTCTTCGTACATCCCTGATGGTAACAGCCGACATATGCTTTTGATTATTTGTATGTGAGTAATTTTTGGTATTTTGTTGAAGGTAGTAAACAAAATTAATATCCATGAAGGATATCCTGCTTAGTTATGCAGCTTATAATATTTGGGCAAACGGTAAGATGATAGAGGTGTTAAAGAAGTTGCCGGAGTCTGAACTGGATCATGAAACAGGCAGTAGCTTTGATAGTTTGCGCAAAACAACCTATCATATGTGGGATGTGGAAAGCCTCTGGTACCAGCGTTTACATCTTACAGAGCAGGTTGTAAAACCTACAGACAGCTTTGAAGGATCTTTTCAGGATGCTTGCCGCTTATGGCAGGAACAATCACAATTGTTCCTGGAATGGGTGAAAAAAGCAACTCCGCTGAAGCTGGAACATGTGGTAGCCTATTATGATACACGGAAACAATATGGCAAATCAACCGTTATAGAAATACTGATGCAGGTGTTTAATCATGCCACTTATCATCGGGGGCAACTGGTAACTATGTTACGACAGGCAGGTATTAACAAGATTCCCGTTACAGATTACAGTGAATTTGCGAAGAACAGGAAACTGTAACTATGCAGACAATAATATTTTTCAATGAGTGCACAATCATTTTATGCAAATGTCCCTCAGCACCTGGTAGCAGTGGATTGTATAATTCTAGGTTTTGAAAATGGAAAGCTGAAACTATTGATCATGCAACGGAAGGTAGATCCTATGCAGGGAGAATGGTCATTGATGGGAGGCTTTTTACAAAATGAAGAAAGTGTTGATGAAGCTGCCGCAAGGGTGCTGAAGCAAACGACCGGCCTGGAGAATATCTATATGGAACAACTGGCCTGTTATGGGAATGTAAGACGTGATACAGGTGCAAGAGTCATTTCTATGGCTTATTATGCACTGATCCGCATCACAGAGCACGATCACTTCCTTGCGCAGCAATATGCAGCCCACTGGCTGGAATTACACCAGATACCCGAACTGATTTTTGACCATCGCCAAATGATTGCTGATGCATTGAAAAAACTGCGTGAAAATGCTCATTTCCACCCGATCGGCTTTGAGTTACTGCCTGAAAAGTTCACCCTTTCACAGCTGCGTAGTCTGTATGAAGAAATTTATCAGCATGAACTTGATAAACGTAACTTCAGGAAGAAGATCTTATCTATGAATATACTGGAAAAGCTGGAAGAGAAGGATAAAACCACTTCCAAGAAAGGGGCCTATCTTTATCGTTTCGATAAACAACAGTATGAAGAATTGAAAAGAAGAGGATTTGTTTTTGAGATTTAACTTCAAATACGTCAGGCATCAAAAAGACCGTACTATTCTTTTGGTTGATAGTTTGTTCGGGGTGCCTTGCCCCGGGCCTGAATCTGTATGCGCAACAAGAAATTGACAGCCTGAATAAGCTTGCATCACAATACCTGTACCGCCAGCTGGATACCTGTTTCTCTTACCTGTCTGCCGCCAGGGATGCAGCCCGGCAGCGCGGATATAAAAAAGGGGAAGCGCAGGCTTACCGTACACTGGGTGCTTATTATGCTTACCGCGATAACAGGTACCTCTCTTTCCGTTTTTATCAGGATGCACTGAAAACCTATGAAGCATTAGGCGATAGCGCCGGTATCTGCTTGTTGAACATGGATATAGGTATTTACTACCAGTTTGAAGGCAAACACAGCGAGGCGCTGTCATATATAAGTAAGGCCATAGATATTTGTCGCCGTAGGCATCAGGACAGCCTCTATATTCCTGTACTTGCCAAATACTATTTTATATACCGCTCCGACAGCCTGCATGCTTATGATGCTATAGATGCATTGTTCACTGCAGGCAGACTGGCTGATAAATACGGAGATGTAAGTATGATCCTGTTTACGGGTATGCTGGAGGCAGATAAATTGGTAGACAAAGGAGATACCTCTAAAGCAATAGATCAGCTGTCTGCTATGATAGCAGAGTCTTTTCACAGAGGATATGCTTACCACGCTATATACGGATTGTCCCAAATGGCAGAATATAAGAGCTTACAGCATCAGGCAGATTCCCTGTACTATCAGCGGGACATGGTAAGCATTGCAATGATAACAGGATACCGGGAGCTGGTATTGCCAGATGCACTGGACCTCTACGCATATTATGCAAAATATGGTCCGGCAGATTCCGCTACACATTACAGTAGTGTGATAGCAGAAATTATGGAGAAACAGGAAAAGAGCAAAACACAAGGGGAGCTGGATTATGTAGATTACTACATGCAGGAAAAACAGTTAAGGGAACTGCAACTGCAACATGACTATCAACAGCAGTTACTGGACAGAAAAACAACCGGAAGCCGCGATAGGTACATCATCATTATCACTCTCATGATACTGCTTCTTTTAACAGTTCTGTTACTGGCAGATGTAAACCGCTCCTATCGCCGTTCAGGAAAAAATGCAGCACGCCTGGGAGAAAAGAACAGGGAGATCAGTGAGAAAAATGTACTGTTGCGTACGCATGACGACTTTAAAAATAAACTGATAAGCCTGATAGCACACGATTTCCGTGCACCACTGATCCATATCACAGATATTACTTCCCTGTTAAAGGATGAGTTGCTGACGTTTGATGAAGCCGCGAAATTATTCAAACGGCTGGAAGGTAATTCACAACATACACTACACGTATTTGATAATATTTTACGTTGGATAGGTTCGCAGTTAAGCGGGTTTGTATACACACCTGTGCCATGCCGTTCGGCAGCAATGATCCGGGAGGCATTACAGGCATTGAAAGAAGGGTGTGAAGAAAAATCTTTGCGGATAAACATGCAGCTGCCGGAAGAAGTTCTTTTGCTGGCAGACAGGGAAATGTTACAATTCGTACATCGTAACCTGTTGCACAACGCGTTGAAATTTAGTCCTGCTTCAGGTACTATTTACATCTATGCAACGGTACAAAACGAAACCCTCACTGTATCTTTTAAAGATGAAGGGAAGGGCATACAACCAGAAGTGCTGGCACATTTATTCGAATACCACGATACCCCGAAAGGCAATAATGGTGCTGGTCTGGCATTGATTATCTGTAAAGATTTCATGGATAAAATGAATGGAACGGTACAGGCTGTCAATAATCCTGATAAGGGATGTACATTTTCATACACACTGCCAGTTATAAAACATAAGAAACGGTGAAAATATTCCAATATATATCGGTCCTGTTATTGATATTCGCCGGTTCACTTTCTGCGCAGGACAAGGTAATTCATGCATTAAAACAAACCCTTGTTACAAAGAAAGATAGTGTCAGTTATGTAAATGTGCTGAACCAGTTAAGCATGCAGTATCATCTGAGCAATGCCGATAGTTGTTTCCTGTTTGCTGTAAAAGCCCGTAATATCGCTACCCGCCAGCGATACAAAAAAGGTATGGCCGATGCGCTCAATAACCTCAGCATCTTTTATGCACTGAAAGCCAATATGAAACTGGCTATTGAATACGACTATAAAGCCTTGCTGCTATACCGCTATTTAGGAGATTCCTCCAACGTCTGTCAGGTGCTGATGAACAATAGTATATATCACAACTATGAAGGGACGAAACCTGCTGCCGGAATATTCCTGCAACAGGCCATGAACATTGGCAAACATCTGCCCGATGATTCTATTTACGGATTAGTTTTGATCAATTACGCTATCCATTTTGGAGGAGATACTCTCCGGCAGGATTCAGTAATATGGGCTATTCAAAAAGCAAAGGAGATCCTGGCAAAATATCCGGGAAGCAGTGATCATTACTATATAGAGGCATTTGAAGCAGATGAATGGATAAAGAGGGGAAAAGCTGATAAAGCCGTGAAAAGGATCAATCAACTGGCCAATCAGGCTATCGGTGAAGGATTAATTTTCGTTGGGATTGATATGTTGAAGCATATTGAAACCTATAGTAAGAGCGGGTATTTTACAGATGTAATACCCTATAAAGAGAAGATATTCGCGCTGGCAGAACAAGCAGGGTATACAGAACTGATGTTGCCTACTATTACCAGTTTATACCACTATTACGCAGATAAAAAGGACGCTGCCAAAATGGCCGCTTATGGAAAAGTACTGTACGAATTGGTTAGCCGCCGCCAGGAAATGAAAAGTAATATACAGGTAAATCACCTCGACTACTTTCTGAAAGAACAGGCATTAACGGAATGGCAATTGAGCAACAACGTGCAAAAGGAGAAAATCGCAAAAACCAACATGAAAAAGGAGCACCGGCAGATACTGATCGGACTTTTATCAGGCGTGCTTTTATTATTGGGAGGATTTACTTTTTTCCGTTACCGTTCTTACCGCAACCTGCAGCAACAGGAATTGATGCTGGCAGATATGAATGCCGCCATTTCTGAAAAGAACAAACAACTACAGATCAATGATGATTTTAAGAATAAACTGATCACCATCATAGCCAATGATTTCAGAGAGCCGCTCGACAATATTATAAAGGTGGCTGTGATGTTCCGGAATAATGCCGCCAGAGAAGCATTACAGGAAGTGATAGACCTGGTAGATACTTCTTCCCGTAATACCCTGGTTGTTTTTGATAACATATTAAGGTGGATAAAGTCCCAGTTATCGGGATTTGTTTATAGTCCCATGCCTTGTCCGCTGTTACTGTTTTTCGAAGAGATACTACAGGGAATGATGCCGGTACTGGTAAGCCGGCAAATCTCAGCGGGGCTGAATGTTTCGGGGGATATCCTGCTGGCAGGGGAGCCGGAAATGTTACAATTTGTAAACCGCAGCCTCTTACAATACGTTGTTTCATACTCACCTGATAATCATACAATTGGTATCATAGCTGTAAAGGAAAGTCATGGGGTGAAGGTCGTGTTTACTTCTACAGCTCCCGGGATTACAGCGGAGATGGCTGCTCTTTTATTCGTACATCAGGAAGAGATCACAATGGTCATCTGTAAAGACTTTATGGATAAGATGGAAGGGCAGATATGGGCAGAGAAAAAGGGAACACAGTTACACCTGGTATATACGTTGCCCTCATTTAATTAAAAAAGCCGGCCTGATCAGGCCGGCCTGTAATTATATACAGATGATTACTTAGTGTCGTATCCCCATTTCACATAGCTGGCTCCCCAGGTAAACCCGCCACCAAAAGCGGCCAATACCAGGTTATCGCCCTTTTTAAGCTGTTTTTCGTAGTCCCACAGGCAAAGAGGAAGTGTGCCCGCAGTGGTATTACCATAGCGTTGGATGTTCATCATCACTTTCTCCTCAGGCAATCCCATCCGGTGTGCTGTTGCATCAATGATACGTTTATTGGCCTGATGTGGTACCAGCCATGCAATATCTTCAGAAGTCAGATTGTTACGCTTCATAATGTCATGAGCGGCTTCAGACATATTACCTACTGCATATTTGAATACCATTTTACCTTCCTGGTACACATAATGCTCCCTGTTGGCAATAGTTTCAAGGGTAGCTGGCTGTGCAGAACCACCTGCTTTCATGTGAAGATACTCACGGCCATGACCATCGCTTTTCAGAATGCTGTCTATCAGGCCATATCCTTCTTCGTTAGGTTCCAGCAGTACGCCGGCGCCACCATCTCCGAAAATGATACAGGTAGTACGGTCGGTATAATCAATAATGGAACTCATTTTATCTGCTCCAATTACCATTACTTTCTTATAACGGCCACTTTCTATGAATCTTGCGCCTGTATCCAGTGCATACAGGAAACCTGAACAGGCAGCAGCTATATCAAATCCAAAGGCATTTTTAGCGCCTATTTTATCAGTTACAATGTTAGCAGTTGCGGGAAATACCATGTCTGGTGTAACAGTAGCTACTATCAGCAGGTCTATTTCTTCGGGGCTAATCCCCCTTTTACGGCATATTTCCAGCGCAACAGGTACACATAGCTCAGAAGTCCCCATCTTATCGCCTTTCAATATTCTCCTTTCACTTATCCCTGTACGGGTAATAATCCATTCGTCTGTAGTATCAACCAGTTTTTCCAGTTCTTTGTTAGAAAGCACGTAGTCAGGTACATAGCCACCTACCGCCGTAATAGCGGCCGTTATTTTAGTCATATTAGAAATATAGATGTTTTAAACGAGGGCGTAAAAATACATAAGAATTTGGAAATCGTAGGATAAGAAATAAAGAGGGGGGTAGTTCCTGCCTCCTTCTTGCTAAATTTTTACTAGGTTTGCCAAACATTTTATACCCGTATGATTGCTTACCTCAATGGAAAACTGTCCTATAAATCCCCTGCTATGGTACATCTCGATGTGCAGGGCGTGGGATATGAAGTGCAGATCAGTCTCAATACTTATTCACGCATACAGGCGCTGGAAAGCTGCAAATTGCTGGCTTACCTCCACATAAAGGAAGATGCCCATACGCTGTATGGCTTTTTTGACGAAGCGGAACGTAGTATGTTCCTGTTACTGATGGGGGTATCCGGTATTGGTGCTAATACCGCCCGTATGATGTTGTCTTCTTTACAACCGGAAGATATCCAGCGGGCCATTACAATGGAAAATGAAAAAATGCTGGAGAGTATTAAGGGGATAGGGGCTAAAACAGCCAAACGCTTAATACTGGAACTAAAAGATAAGTTTAAGAAACAAAAGGATATCGGATATCAAATATCTGTTACATCAAACAATACAATGCAGGAAGATGCGTTAAATGCATTAGTCACGCTGGGAATTGCACGAAGTGTCGCGGAACAGGCTATTTCCAAAGTACTTAAAGCAGAACCACTATTGGAAGATCTGGAAGGGCTGATTAAAAAATCCCTGAAAGGTCTTTAATACTTTACCCTGACCTCTATAAAAACCTATCTCTCTTGTCAAGAAAGACATATTTCGGTGCTATAGCAGTAATAGGAGTTGCATCTTTTTTTATTGTTGACACTGCAGCAAGGAATCGTTCAGGTTATACCAACAATGATAGTACCAACTGGCAACCAAAACTGAGTACTGATACCACGGCCAAAGATACCGTTGTAAAGAAGGATACTTTGAAATATCCTATCAAAGACCGTTATGGTACCAGTATTACAGATCCGGTGCAGAATAAGATCGATCTGAAAGATCCTGCCGGTATCTCAAAAACAGTTGATTATGATCCTATTACGAAAGAATATACTGTCACGGAAAGAATAGGGGATCACTATTATCGCAATCCTACCTCCCTGAGTTTCGACGAGTTTTATAAACTGCAATCCCGGAAAAGTGAACAGGACTACTGGCAGAAAAGGGCCAGCACGCTAGGTTCCCTGAACCAGAAAAGCGATGGACCGGAACTCTACAAGGGTAGTAAACTGTTCGACAGGATCTTTGGTGGTAACAAGGTGGATATCAAACCACAAGGTAGCCTGGAACTGACCTTTGGCTACGAAGGGCAGAACATCAAGAACCCGGTATTGACTGAACAGGCCCGTAAAACCGGCGGCTTTGCGTTCGATATGAATATCAATATGAACGTAACCGGTAAAATCGGGGATAAACTGAAACTGATCACCAACTATAACACACAATCTACCTTCGACTTTGAAAACCAGGTGAAACTGGAATACACTGGTTACGACGATGAAATCATTAAAAAGATAGAAGCGGGGAACGTGAGTTTCCCTTTACGCAGTTCACTCATTTCCGGTGTACAATCGCTGTTTGGTATCAAAACACAGCTACAGTTTGGCCGTTTAACAGTGACCAGTGTGCTGTCTAATCAGAAATCACAGAAACAGAACCTCCTCATTAAGGGCGGTAGCCAGGTACAGGATTACTCTATAAAAGCAGACGAATATGAGGATAACCGCCACTTCTTACTGGGGCAGTTCTTCCGCGATACCTTCAACTACTCCATGAGCAACCTGCCGGTGATCCGTTCCCTGGCCTATATTAACCGCATAGAGGTATGGGTAACCAATAAAACAGGTGCTACTACCAATACAAGAGACGTAGTGGGTCTGATGGACCTTGGTGAATACAAACCATATAGTCCTAATGTAACCGCCTCCGGCTCCGCAAGCAACCACCTGACAGACAACAGTGCCAATAACCTGTATAGTATTATGGCCGCCAGTCCTGCCAGCCGGTATACAGGTACGGTAGTCAGCCAGTTACAGGCCAATGGTTTCCAGGGTGTACAGGACTATGAAAAAACATTTGCCCGTAAACTGGACTCCTCAGAATATACTATCAACAGGCAGTTAGGTTTTATCTCCCTCAATCAGCAGTTACAGGCTGATGAGGTACTGGCTGTTGCTTATCAGTATACCTATAACGGACGTGTACATACTGTGGGAGAGTTCTCTCAGGATGTTCCACCCGATCAGAATAACAGTGCCAATCAGAAGATCCTCTTCCTGAAATTGCTGAAAGCTACTTCTGCCCGTCCCAATCTCCCTATCTGGGACCTGATGATGAAAAACGTCTATTCTACAGGAGCCTACCAGGTTAACCGCGCGGACTTTAAAATGGATGTATACTATAAGGATCCGGGTACAGAGACACGTGCTCCCAGTGATAAACGTTACCTGCCGGATGCTAAAGGCCAGTGGGCCGGAGCTCCGCTGATTACCATCCTGAACCTGGACCGTCTGAATAACCAGAACGACCCGCAACCGGATGGAGTATTCGACTATGTGGAAGGTTATACGATCAATTCTCAAACCGGCCGAATCATGTTCCCCCAGCTGGAACCATTCGCCGGTGGAGTACAAAAAGCTTTTGAAGGAGATGCTGCCCTTGAAAAGCAATATCTCTTCAGAGTGTTGTACGACTCCATCAAAGTAGTGGCACAACAGTTCCCGCAATTGAACAGATATATCATCAAAGGTTCCTATAAATCCAGTAACTCCTCAGAAATTCAACTGGGAGGTTATAATATACCCCCCGGCTCTGTAACGGTAACGGCAGGTGGTCAGCAACTCCGTGAGAATGTGGATTTTGTGATAGATTATAACCTGGGACGTATCAAAATCATCAATGCTGGTATCCTCAACTCCGGTCAGGCTATCAATGTACAGTTTGAAAATAATGCAGCCTTTGGTACACAGGTAAGAAATTACTTTGGTACCCGCCTGGATTATGTGGTAAATGATAAATTGAGCTTGGGATCTACCATCGCCAGGATGAGCGAACGTCCTTATTACCAGAAAGTGAACTACGGGGAAGACCCTATCAAGAACACCGTGGTAGGTTTCGACGTAAACTATAACTCTCAGTGGAAAGGACTTACCCGCTTACTGAATAAATTACCTAACTATAAGAGCACCACTCCTTCAAATATCATGTTCACCGGTGAGGTGGCTAAGTTGTTCCCGGGTCACAGTAAACTGGTGAATGCATCCGGTAGCAAACAGGGACAGATTTATATTGATGATTTTGAAGGATCGCAAAGTGGGTACGACCTCAAATTCCCGGCTACCAGCTGGGCATTGGCGTCTACTCCAAAAGATGCGTCCGACAGCTCCGGTACCATTTTGTTTCCGGAAGCGACTGCTAATGATCAGCTTACCTATGGTACAAACAGGGCTAAACTGGCCTGGTATATTATTGAGCCTACCTTGCAGATCCCCAGTTCAGGAGGTTTGCCGGCAGGTATCAGTAAGGATGATCAGTCAGATCCCCGTGTACGCCTGGTATACCAGACAGAAGTATTTGCTAATCGCTCTACCGACTTCGGACAAAGCCAGCTGAGTACATTAGACCTTGCCTATTATCCAACAGAACGAGGCCCTTATAACTTTACGGCTGGTACAGATAGTATAGATGCAAGTGGTAAACTGCGTTCGCCTAAAAAGAAATGGGCGGGTATTATGCGCTCTATCGATAACAGTGACTTTGAAACACAAAACGTAGAGTTTATCGAATTCTGGATACAGGACCCTTTCATCAAAGAACCTAACAGTACTGGTGGTCAGCTCTATTTTAACCTCGGTAACGTTTCTGAAGATATCCTCAAAGATTCCAAGAAGTTCTTCGAGAACGGGATGCCAAATCCTACTACCGACCTCGCTAAAGTAGATACTTCCATCTGGGGCCGTACCCCTAAATTCCAGCAGCAGATTACCCAGGCTTTTGATAATGACCCTGAAATCCGCAAGTATCAGGATATTGGTTATGATGGTTTACAGGATAATGATGAAGCGGTGTTCCGTAAAAGTTACCTGGACAGGCTGGCGGCTAATTTTGGAACAAATTCCCAAATCTATAAAGATGCAGCGGTCGATCCGTCCAACGACGATTACAAACATTACCGCGACTATGTCAATACGCCTATTCTGCAGCGTTATAAGAAATACAGCAATCCCGAAGGCAACTCTCCGGTTTCTACCAATGCTGCTTATTCTACCGCTGCTACAAATATTCCGGAATCAGAAGACCTGAACAGGGACAACACCCTCAACGAAACGGAAGAATACTTCCAGTACCGTGTGAACCTCAAACCAAACATGGTGGTAGGTACTAACTACATCGTGGACAAGGTCGTTGCTGATGTTACCCTCGCCAACGGTACCAAGACTACCGAAAACTGGTACCAGTTCAAAGTACCGGTAAACGGCTTCGACAAAAAAGTAGGTAGTATTCCGGATTTCAAATCCATCCGCTTTATGCGTATGTTCCTGACCGGTTTTGAAGATTCCGTAGTAGTTCGTTTCGCCAAACTGCAACTGGTACGTAACCAGTGGCGCCAGTATAATTATAAATTACAGGCTGGCGACCCTGTTCCAAACGACGATGCTACGTCTTTTAATACTTCCGCTGTAAACATCGAAGAGAACTCTTCCCGCAAGCCTATACCATATGTATTGCCTCCGGGAGTAGTGCGTCAGAATACAGTAAGCACCAACAATACTACCCTGCAGTTGAACGAACAGTCCATGTCCTTACAGGTGTGTGATCTGAAAGATGGTGATACACGTGGTGTTTCCAAAAACCTGAACATGGACCTCCGCCAGTACAAAAGACTGCAATTAGATTTGCACGCAGAGGCTGCAAATGATGCAAACTCCCTGAAAGACGGAGAACTGCGTGCTGTGATCCGTATGGGTAGCGATTTCGTAGAAAACTACTATGAATACCAGGTACCATTGAAAGTGACTCCCTGGGGAAGTACTAACAACCAGGCAATCTGGCCGGATGCCAATAACGTAGACCTGGACCTGTCAACCCTTACCCAGTTAAAGCAACGCCGTAACCAGTGTGATACCTGTTCCCCTTTAAAACCTTACACCGAACAGAATGCAAACGGTGGTTTTATCAGTGTGGTAGGTAACCCTAACCTTGGAGATGTGAGGACTATGTTACTCGGTATCACCAATCCTAAAAATGACGGACTACCAAAATGTGGTGAGGTTTGGTTCAATGAACTGCGCCTGTCCGGACTGGATGAGAAAGGTGGTTATGCTGGTTTGGGACGTTTGGATGTACAGCTGGCAGACCTGGGTACAGTTAGTGTCTCCGGTAATATGCACACTGCCGGATTCGGTAACCTGGACCAGCGCGTAAATGAACGCTTCCGCGATAACTACCTGCAATACGATGCTGCTGCTAACCTGGACCTGGGTAAACTCTTACCTAAAAAAACAGGCCTCAGCGTCCCCGTATATGCCGGGTACTCCCAGGCTGTAAGCCGTCCGGAATACGACCCTTACGACCTGGACATTAAACTGAAGGATAAACTGAGAATGGCAAGAAGCGCGTACGAAAGAGATTCTATCAGAAGAGCAGCAGAGAACTTTACCTCTATCAAGAGCCTGAACTTTACCAACGTACGTAAGCTGAACCTGAACCGTAAAAAGAGCCACCTCTGGGATATCGAAAACTTCGACATCAGTTATTCTTATTCACAAACACTCACACATAGCCCTATTATAGAAAACGATGTACTCACCAAACATCGCGGTGGACTCGGATACAATTTCAGCGGCCAGAGTAAATTCTACCAGCCGTTCAAGAAACTGTTCAAAACTAAAACACACTGGCTGGACCTGATCCGCGATTTCAATGTGAACTATATACCTTCTCTCATCAGTTTCAGGGCAGACGTTACCCGTCAGTTTGGCGCTACCCGCATTAGGAACGTGGGAGGGGACGGTACCTTTAAACTACCGGAAACCTTTAATAAGTACTTTACGTTCGATCGTTACTACGGGCTTAAATGGGACCTTACCCGTAGCCTGAGCATAGATTTCAATGCAGTGAATAATGCCCGTATCGATGAACCGGCAGGAAGACTCAATACAAAAGCGAAGAAGGATTCTCTCTGGAATAACTTCTTTAAACTGGGCAGAACTACCAACTATTTCCATACGTTTAACGCAACCTACACGCTGCCTACTTCGAAATTCCCGCTGTTAAGCTGGACGAATATAGCACTGGGCTACTCTGCGGAATACCGTTGGACTGGCGCTTCCCTGCTGGCTAAATATCTTGGTAACGCTATAGAGAACACCCAGCAGAAAACGATCATGGCAGAGTTTAAGTTCTCCGACCTTTATAACCGTTCTAAGTTCTTAAAAGCGATCAATAACTCTGGTAAGAATAAACCGAATCAGCAACAGAATCAGCAGGGCATGAATGGCAACAAACAACCGCCAAACAAACAACCTGCCAAACAGGAAACTACCCCGGAGATTTCTCCTATCCTGAAAGCTGTGATGAAACCGTTGCTGTCTATCAAACGTATCAATATTGACTACTCCGAAAATGGTGGTACAAGATTGCCAGGCTATATAGACAGTACCAAGGTACTGGGTATGAACTGGGCAAGCATGGCGCCGGGTATTCCATTCGTGGCAGGTAAACAGCCGGATAAAGCCTGGCTGGATAACTTTGCAAAGAGAGGATTGATCACACCGGATACATTATTTAACGTCCAGTATCAACAGCAATTTACACAGCGCCTGCAGATCCAGGCACAACTGGAACCGGCAACAGATCTGCGTGTAGATCTGAATGTTACCAAGTCATTTACTAAAACACATACAGAACTGTTCAAGAACCTCAGCGATGATGGCTTCCAGCATCTTAGTCCATATGATGCCGGTGGATTTGAAATCTCTTACCTGGCAATAAAGACCATCTTTGGAAAAATAGATTCAGAAACAGGGACCACGAAAACCTTCTCGGATTTCCAGCGTTACCGCCAGACAATCTCTTCCCGTCTTGGTGCATTAAACCCTTATAGCCGGGACCCGTCAGTTCCTGTTAATGATCCTAAAGACCCGAACTACCGCTATGGTTATGGCCGTTATGCACAGGATGTACTGGTACCTGCTTTCCTGGCTGCCTACACCGGTAAAGATCCCGAGAAGATAGGACTGCTGAAGAATGGTGGCCCAAACAACGTACGTAGTAATCCTTTCAGTAACTATATTCCAAGACCCAACTGGCGTATTACTTATAATGGTCTTACCAAACTGGAACCATTCAAAAGTATCTTTACCAACGTCTCTTTAACACATGCTTATGTAGGTTCACTGAGCATGAGTTCTTACAATACCAACCTGTTGTATGAAGATCCCCGCCTGGCTGGATATCCTGGCTTCGTGGATACAGTGTCTGGTAACTACGTTCCGTATTTCCTGTTGCCAAACATCACTATGACAGAACAGTTTGCACCACTGCTGGGTGTGGATGTAACACTTACCAACAGTTTGAATTTAAGAGTGGAATTCAAAAAGAGCCGTTCCCTCAGTCTTAGTCTGATCGATTACCAGCTGACGGAATTGCGCTCCAGTGAAATCACTATAGGCGGTAGTTACCGGCTGCGTAATGTTAAATTCGCCTTCCTGGGGCCACCAAAAGATGGAAAAAAGGTTCAGAACGATATGAACTTCAGACTTGATATGAGCTTCCGTGATGATAAGACCGTAAACAACAGGCTCGATGCCGACCTGGTAATCCCTACCAGCGGACAGAAAGTAATAGGTATCTCACCATCTATAGATTACGTGGTCAATAACCGGCTCAACCTTCGCTTCTTCTATGACCGAAGGCAAACCATACCGGTCATCTCCACCGCTTATCCGATTACGAGTACCAGGGGAGGCCTCACACTACGATTTATGCTGGCACAATAATATCAGACTCCGGAGCAAAAACTCCGGAGTTTTTTTATGCTGACTGGTATCATTTTTTATGCTGATAATTGTCATGTCTAATTAATTGTTCTTCCCTAACTTTACACCGTGAAATATTTTTTCCTCATATCAGTCCTGACCGGGTTGTTGTTGCAAAACTTCAACCAGTTCGTGATTATGCTGGAATACAAAATCAATTTCAGCTACGTTGCGAACGTACTGTGCGAAAACAGGGATAAACCTGAAATGCATTGTAACGGTAAATGTCACCTCAGGAAACAACTGGAAAAAGATCAGCAACAGGAGCATAACAGCACTTCAGCAAAGGAAGAGATAATCTTCATAGACGACCTCATCACCTTTAATTTCGGGCCTTTAGCTCCTTTTACACGGGTAATCGCTTTTTATCAGGACCCTGCGCTGCACCATCCTTCCTTCTCTTTCTTTCGTCCTCCACAAGCTTAGTTGATATACAGATGAATAATGTTCATTCACTGATAACCATATCAGTGGGTGGGCTCACGACTATCAACAACTGATCTATCAACATGAAGAGATTTATATTAATTATAACAGGCATACTCCTGTTCATGCAATCGCGCGCGCAAATAAATGGCAGCGTAATCGATGCACAAACAGGAGAAGTACTGGCAGGCGTAAACATTCAGTTACTGCATCAGTCAAAAGGCAGCAGCACAGATGCACGCGGCCATTTTGTATTACCAACCGGCAAAATAACAGATTCCATACAGGTTTCTTTCATCGGTTACCAGTCAAGAAAACTTACATTACAACTACCTTTCGTCATTTCATTAACGCCAAAAGCTGCCAGTCTTAACGAGATCATTGTAACATCCAGCCGTGGCAGACAAAACCGTACAGATGCACCAGTAGCCATCAGTACCATTTCTACGCAGGAAATGAGGGATACAAAGGCTACTTCACTGGAGCAATTACTGAATAAGGTAAGTGGTGTATACATGGTAGACCTGGGCAATGAACAGCATACGATGGCTATCCGTCAGCCTATTGGATATAAAAGTTTGTTCCTGTATATGGAAGATGGCATTCCCATCCGTACCATCGGCGACTTCAACCACAATGCACTGATAGAGATCAATATGGCTGCATTAAAAAATATTGAAGTAATAAGAGGCCCTGCATCTTCTTTGTATGGTAGTGAAGCAGTAGGCGGCGCAGTTAATTTTATCACAGCCGCTCCGTCTTTACAACCTACTGTAAAGGTACAGGCAGAAGCCAGCGACCGCGGGTACAAACGTACCGACTTCAATGTATCCAACACCTTTAATAAAGTAGGGATTACCATCGGTGGATATTATGCTGATCAGCGCAATGGTTATATGGACCATAGTGATTTTCATAAACTGGCATTAACACTGCGTGCAGATTACCAGATCAACGAATACAATAAATGGATCAATGCAGCTACACTGGTAAACTATTATACAGACCAGGTAGGTGGTTTAGACAGTACACATTTTTATAACAAGGATTATCGCAATTTTCAAACCTTCTCTTATCGTAAAGTAAATGCATTACGATACAGAAGCACTTTAGAACACACCTGGGATAATACGAACCATACTACTGTTACTGCATTCTTCCGGCATAACAGCATCGGACAAAATCCTTTTTATGCACTAAAGAATTCAGCAACGAATCCTTTAAAAGCGGCCGGTGAGATCAATGATGATAGCTTTAACAGTTATGGGTTGATTATCCAGCATAAGAAACAGTTCGCCTGGAAGAATGCATCCCTGATAGCTGGCATCAGTGCAGATTACAGCCCCGCTACGTACCTTGCTAACTATATAGATGTTACTAAAAATGCAGCAGGTTATTTTACCGGTTACACTAAAACAGATTCCGTATTAACAGACTATAATGTGGGCTTGTTAAATACAGCTGCTTATGCACAACTGGATATGGAACTGGTACAGGGATTAAAACTGCTGGCAGCGGTACGTTACGACAGGATGGATTATAATTTTGATAATCATCTTCCTCCATCTGCATACACCGGTGCTCCGGACGACCGTAATAATTTCAATGCACTTACGCCGAAGCTGGGCCTTACATATGACTTTGGCCGAAGCCGTGGGTTATATGCCAATTACAGTGTTGGATTTGCACCACCTAACATCTCAGAGTTATACGATGGTGTAAAGGTGCCTGTGTTAAAACCTGCTACTTATCGCAACTATGAAGCAGGTGGATGGTTTGGTTTTGCAAACGATAAAGGGTATGCAGATGTAAGCATATACGAAATGAAAGGCACCAATGAGATCATCAGTGTAAAACTGAATGATGGTTCTTATGAAAACCGTAACACCGGAGGTACTACCCACAGAGGTATAGAATGGAATGTACGTTATGGTATTTTACGTTCTTTATGGGTCCGGAACAGTGGTACTTATGCGGAACATTTCTTTAATAAATATATAGAAAAAGGAATGGTATATGATGGTAACCAGATGAGTGGTGCACCTAAAGTGATCATGAATACAGAACTCACATGGAAATTAAAAGGTTTCCGTTTAAGTGGTGAATGGGAGCACATCAGCCGTTATTATATGGACCCGCAGAACACACGATATTATAAAGGGTACAACCTGCTGAATGCACGCACCGGATATGCCTGGAGAAATATTGAATGCTGGGTAAACTGCCGCAATATCGGGGATATTATCTATTCAACCACATCAGAGAAAACCGCTTATGGCACCACTTACAGACCAGGGCCTAAGCGTACTTTTAATATTGGCGTAGCATATACATTTACAGGTAAAAAATGATAATGATGAGAGGATGGATATTATTGCTGATGCTGATGGCTGCCTGTAAACAGCAGGATGTTTCAGAACACATACTTTCCGGCAAAGGAAAAGATGCATCATGTGCGCATATAACAGAGACGGCAGATGGAAGAACGGTGATCAGCTGGATAGAAACCGAAAAGGGAGCAGAAACAGGCATGTTGTATTATGCAGTATCTGCAAATGATACCTTCTCTGCACCGCTGCCGGTAACTACATCCACCGGTGTATTGCCGCATGCGGAGAACATGCCCAAGATGGTATTTAAGCCCAATGGAGAGGTGATAGCGATGTATGGCGTAGAGCAGAATGATGCACGCAACAAATATGCAGGACGGGTGCTTTACACCCGTTCTCCAGACGGTGGTAAAACATGGTTAGCGCCACAGTCACTGGTAGCTGATACCGGCAGTTATGATCAGCGTTATTTTGATATGACAATACTCCCCAACGGAGAAGCCGCAGCGATATGGCTGGATAACCGCAAACATACAAATGATGAAGGTTCTACATTGTATTATGCAGTAACAGATGGCCGTGATGGATTTAAGCAGGAAAGGCCGCTGGCCGAAACCGTTTGCCAGTGTTGCCGTACCGCTCTGTATACAGATGGGAAAGGAGATATTCATATTGCGTTCCGGGACATTATCAACGATTCTATCCGCGATATGGTGCATATGGTATCTACAGATGGAGGCGCTTCTTTCAGTGCACATAGCCGCATTAGTGCCGATAACTGGGTAGTGCGTGGTTGTCCGCATACAGGCCCCGCTATGGTAAGGAATAGTACGGCTATGCATTTTGCCTGGTTTACTATGGGTGGAGGACAAGGCGTATTCTATTGCAGGTCTCTTGATAACGGAAAAACATATACGCAGAAGGAAGCTGTAAGTACGGTACCTATGGCAAAACATCCGCAGATAGCGGCATTGCGGGATGAAAATGTAATGATGGTGTGGGACGAGCCGGTAAAAATGGGGAATAACTTCAATTACCGTATCGGTTTCCAGAAAAGGAATAAAGAAGGGCAGGTACTGGAAACAGGGTTGCTCACCTCAGATTCCGCATACAGTACATTCCCGGCCATAAAGGCGATAGATGAGCATAGGGTGCTGGTAGCTTATACGAAGAAGGTAGGAGAGCTGGAAGAAGTAGTATACAGGTTAAAATAAAAAAAGTCCCGGGCATTGCCTGGGACTTTGATCTCTGCTTAGTAGCTAAGAGCTCCGGTCCATTCCTGGCGGGTAGCCCAGCGACCGTAGTTATTCTTTTTGGATTTGTCAGCGTAGAAGCGCCATTCTGCTTTCCACTTGGGATAGTAAAGGCGCAACAAGTACAGTGTTGCAAATGTAAGCATAGGGATTAGGATTATCGGTTTTAGGATAGATAGTTAGCATCATCAATACGTTAGTTAGTCGGCATTCATTTTCCCTTAGGACAATATGGTTTTTCAATAAATAACTGCATCATCCGTCAATATTTCACATGTAAATCACCAATCCAAATATATGTTAAATATATCGACTATGACATAACATTTATGTTGTATTTTAACATTTCTTTATTCTTTCTGAAAGTAATAAGCGTTGGCTTGTTGTAAACAAGTGATCACCAGATCGTTAATGCAAACGTGTGCCGGCAGGGTGGCACAATAATAAATTGTATCTGCTATATCTTCCCCTTTTAAAGGTGTAAAACCCTTGTAAACATTACCCGCTTTTTCCACATCTCCCTTAAAGCGAACTACTGCAAACTCCGTTTGTGCGGCCCCGGGATGTACCGCAGTTACCTTAATGCGATACGGCAGCAGATCTATACGCATGGCCTGGGAAAGAGAATCCACAGCGGCTTTTGTAGCGCAATAGACGTTCCCGTTGGCATATACCTGCTTGGCAGCGGTAGAGCCCAGGTTAATGATATGCCCTTTGCCCTGTGCTTTCAGCCATGGGATCACCGTGCGGGATACATACAGCAGCCCTTTTACATTGGTATCTATCATGGTATCCCAGTCAGAGAATTCGCCCTGGTCAATACTGCTGGCGCCCATTGCCAGCCCGGCATTATTGATCAGGATATCTACAGCCTTCCATTGTTCCGGTATGGCATTCAGTGTGGTTGTTACCATTTTCTCATCCCTTACATCGAAATGCAGGGGCAATACTTTGATACTATGTTGTTGTTCAAGTTGTTGCTGAAGAAGTTGTAATCTTTCGGCACGGCGTCCGGTAATAATGAGATCGTAACCGTTAGCCGCAAACTTTTTTGCACATGCTTCACCGAACCCGGATGTTGCGCCTGTAATCAGAACTATAGCCATTTAATGAGTATTTACTTTATCAAAGTTACAGTGCCTTTGCGTAAAATTGTTTTACCAGTGAAATCTTTTCCTTCCAGTATCCAGATATAAGTATCTACAGGCGCAGGAGTCCCTTTGATAGTACCGTCCCAGCCGGTACGGAAATCAGTGGAAGAATAGATCAACTGCCCCCAGCGGTTAAAGATGCGGAAGAAATTATATTCTGCAATGCCCACCGGTATAAAGCGGAAGTGGTCGTTCTGCCCGTCCCCGTTAGGACTGAAAGCTGATGGTACATAAATATCCGGCCCGGTATAATACTTAATATGGATAGAGTCATACCCTTCGCATCCCTGTGCGTCAGATACTTTCAGTGTATAGGTAATATCCTGGTTCCAGTTGACCATCGGGTCCGGCAGGTCGGTATTACTCAATCCTTCCGGTGGATACCAGCTGTAAAAATCCCCGCCTGTAGCATGTAGCTGGAATTGCTGTCCTTTCGCAATGATGGTATCATTGCCGGCAAAGGGGCGTACTTCATAAATCCTTATATCTTTGGTAAGCGTTGTTCTGCAGTCATGGTCGGTATACAGTGTTAACCCTACGGTATATAACCCTCCTTTGTCATAAGTAAAGTTCACATGCGGACCATAGGCACGGTTCAGCATACTATCATTTTCCAGGCCCATATCCCAGCGCCGGTCTGTTATCTTTCCATAAGTATAGGAAGAGTGGTCATCGAATTGTATCAGGCTCCCTTTACAAAAGCCGGAAGTACTAAAATCTGCTGATAAACCGGGATAATTGCTGATAGTACCTGTGGTACTATCCGTACATGCCAGGCCTGGATTCACCACCAGTTTCACTTTATATATCCCGGTATCAGGAAACTGATGCCTGAATACTGTTCTGTCGTAGGTGACGGTATCTGTACCATCGCTGAAGCTCCAGTAATAAGCAGAGGTAAAACCGGCATTACTGGAATTGGGGATCGGCACACTAAGGTCAGCATCTGCCATACAGTTTTGTAAAAGAGAAGGGAAGCCTGCTTTGATATTCGTAGAACAATTAAATACAGTAAGCAGGATATCCTTATGATGGGTGCCTATCAGCATTTTACTTTTACGGTCATATTCACTCACGCATACAGATACGACAAACTGACCTTCTTTGGTAGGTGTACCATACAACATCCCGTTCTCATCAATACTTACCTGCGGAGAACCACCCATGGGGTTGCCGCCTGAATAAGGAGCAATATAACTGACGGTAGTATTATAAGGCGGGGGATCTGCGGAGGCTACTTCATTGCGGGTAGTACCCCCGGTAAGGGCATCGCAGAGAGTATAGGTAAGACTGTCCCCATCGGCATCATAAGCAGCATAATTATACCTGAAAGGAAGATTGGAGCATATAACAATAGCTGCATCTTTATCAAAGTGTACACTGTTATTGGTAGGACGGCTTTCTATACCGGGGATCATCGTATAAAATGTAGAACCTTCATGTTCAGAATCATAGATATTAGCCAGTTTCTGTCCACGGCAGCAACGCTGATAAGTAATGTAATAACCACCTCTGATAGGAGCCAGTGCAATCGTATCACGGTAAAAAACTACTTCCAGGTTTTGAGTGCGTGGAGCAAGACAGGGGTTCTTCAGGGTATCACGCAGTGGTTTTCTTTCTTTGATATATATGAGGATGGAATTCTGAACACGTTCTCCCCTGGAATTATAAATATTGATAGGCACCGGATCTTCAAAGTGGTCCAGGCAACCCTGAATATCCCCGCAGGTAAAGTCTGCATTACGGTATAGCTTCAAGGTGATAACGTATACGTATTTATTGCCTTCAGGGCTTATTCCCACATACTCATAGTAAATCTCGCCGCCAATAATATGGTAACCAGCTGCAGTAACATGGATGAGAATGCAGCAAAGGGCCAGAATGAAAGATTTGTACATTAACAGGGGTACAGTAATGGAAATAGTAATTTCTTACAGGAATTTACTGAAAAAAAAATACCCCCGCAACATCAATTAAAACAGTATATACAGCCGTTTGGTAATCATTACTTACCTCAAAAGTGTAACCGTTCCTTTTCGTAAAACAGTTTCATTATTGATATTTTTTCCCTGTACTACCCATACATAAGTACCTATGGCAGCAGGTTCTCCATTATAGTTTCCATCCCATCCCTTCATGTATTCATTGGTGCTGTACATCAGTTTTCCCCAGCGGTCGTATACCCGGAAAAACTCAAGCTGGAGAATACCTACAGGTAAAGGACGGAATACGTCATTCGTACCATCACCATTAGGAGTAAAGCCCGTAGGAACATAAATATCCGGGCCGGCAATGAAGCGTACGCGGATATCATCTTTGCCGGAACATCCTTCTATCGTATAGGCTGTAACAGTATACGTAATATCATGATTGATAATAGTGACAGGATTATAAACAGTAGGGTCGTCCAGCCCATCTACAGGCGTCCATACATAAGACACACCTCCGCTGGCATGTAACTGAAATGGCTGATTGAGTATAGCGATCGTATCATTGCCTGCAAAGGCCGGTACCTTCGGTACTACAGATACCCACACAGTATCTGTTACTGCTTTTGGACAACCTTTTGTATCTGTAACAGAAACAATGTACATCGTAGTATCCGTTGGCCTGGCAATTGTACTGGCCTGCTGTGGCGTCAATAATGTAAAGGTGGGGGACCACTGATAATAAGTACCTCCTGATGCCTGTAACAGCACCTGATCTCCAAAACAGATAGTGGTATCAACACCTGCATTAGCCGCAGGAGGGTCTACCAGCGTGAGCTGTACCGTATCACTGCCACTGCAATCGCCCAATTCTCCTACTACAGTATATGCAGAGACAGGAGGAGCTGGTGTGATATACAGGTCCGCACTATTGCCAACCTGTGCATTATTGCTCAGGTTATACCATGTAAGTGGATATTCACCATCTACAGTAGCATGCAGGTGTACTGCATCTCCCGTACAGATGGTACTGTCTGCACTCGTTTTTACGGTCAGTTTATCTTTTACATCAATAGCTACACTTTTTGTATTTGTACAACCTGTGGCATCAGTAAATGTAACGGTATAAGTAGTATCTACTTTGGGAGTAACGACCGGAGTTGCTGTATTGGCGCCTGTGATATTATAATTGGGCGTCCATGCATAAGAGCCGTTTACGACATTCCCGTCTACGTTACTTTCTGCAAAAAGCGATAATGAGTTACGTATACACAACAACGTATCTCCGGTAGTAAAAAGAGGAGGATTATTATATACAATGATGTTACTCGTATCATATCGCTCGCATCCCTTCAGGGTCTTCAATAAGAGTACTACCTGGTAATTACCCGGTCCGGGATATTTATACTGAGGGCTTTTTAACCGCGATGTATCATCACTGGCAGTGGTAACGCCAAAGTCCCAACGATAATAATTGATCACGTCATTCTGGCCGGATGTAGTAGAATTATTCCCGAAAGAAGTAATGGTATTACTGCAAAAACCACTGATATTGACAGCAGGTTTCAATAATGGATATACGTATGCGGTAGCAATTGCACTGTCTCCGCAATTACTTAAACTGTCAACATATAATTTCACTGTATATACTCCGTCCACGGCATAAGTATGTTGGACCGGATCTGTACTTTTGGTCGTAAGTGTAGTACCATCTCCAAAATTCCAGTCGTACGTTTTACCCTCTGTACTGTTGTTGAGGAAAGTAACCGTATAACCGGAGCAGTCATTGTACTTATCAGGCATCGCTGCTACCACTTCTTTCACACAGGTAGTAACGTTCATGTGAAAATCTTTACGATGGATGCCAAGCAATACCCCGTTCCTGTATTCATACACACATACGGTTACTACATATTTACCTGCCGGCGGGGCGATACCTGAAATAACACCGGTTTTAGGATCTATGTTTGCACCTGTTCCCAGTGGACCTCCACCGGTATAAGGGCTTTTATAAGGTACCGAAGTATAAGGAGGAGCAATCGCCGCAGGAGGAGTAGCTTCTTTATCATTGCTTTTTGTTACCTGCCCCCCGCCATATGCTTCGCAGAATACATAAGAAAGACTATCCCCGTCTATATCAGTAGCAGAAAAATCATACGTGAATTTCTTACCCGCACAAACCAGTACAGCTTCATCTTTTGCAAAAACAGGACTGGAATTACCTGTAGGATTAGACCCCGGCAACTCTGTAAAATAAGAAGCACCATTACCCGGATAATTATCCTGGTCATCCGCTCTGTGCGTGTCAATGATATTTGCCATAGAGTTATCCCTGCAGCAACTCTGGAAGGATACAGTATATCCTGCCGTATTAATGGGCACTGTAATCGTTGTAATATAAATACCTATCTGGAAACATACTGTTGGCGGGTTTACTATACAGGGATCTACCTGTGCCAGTGTCTTTTCTTCTTTGCTGGCACGTGGTACCAGCACTGGAAATCCGGTTGGCTGGCTTCCATCTGTTTTGCTGAAGACCCCAAAATATACCGAAGCCGGTAATTCTGCTAAATTATCTGCATGCGTACATACACGGAATAACTTCAGGGTTATCTGATAGGTGACACCCGTAGAGGTAGCACTGATATATTTATAAGACATCTCGCCCCCAATAATATGGGAAGCCCGGGATATGAGTCCGCAGGAAAGAATAAAAAGCAGTATGAGGGTTCGTTTCACTATCAGTATTGTTGGCAAAAAAGAATAAACTCCTGTAACAGGCCATTACTGGCGTCAGGCACTTCCCACATACCCATATGTCCTGTCTCTGCGAATATATGTATACTGCTGGTATAAGGCTTGGATACCTGTGGCAATACACCTTTAATCGGAATTGCCGTATCATCTTTTCCTATTACGAACAACACAGGTACCTGCAGGGATGATAATACGGCCGTACGATCAGGACGGTCGATCATGGCATGATAATATGCTATCAGTGATGCCTGCGGACATTGCATGCCCATTGCTACATAGGCGTCTACCTGTTCGGGATGTTGCTGTTTATAAACAGGACTGAACATATTCGGCAATGCTTGTTTTATAAACGCTTCTCCTCCGTATTGTCTTATAATATTGATGGATTTAAGACGACCTTCTTTTTTCTCTTCACTATCAGGGGCGGCTGTAGAGTGGAATAACCCCAGTCCTTTTACCATGGCCGGATATTTCTCAGCCAGTGCCAGCGCTACATAACCACCCATAGAATGGCCGATAATCACTGCATTTTCAATTCCGTCCGCCTGTAAAGTAGAATGAACAAAATCGGCCATACTCTCAATGCTGAGAGGTTCGGTAAGCGGTGTTTGCCCACTGCCTGGTAAATCCGGAGCTATCACGTAGAATTGTTCGCTTAGATAAGCCTGCTGTTGTTCCCATATCTGGTTGTTCTCTGCAAACCCATGAATCAATACGACAGCGGGCTCTTTTACTTTATTTAGAGTACTATTTCCGGCAGAAAGTTTAGTCTGCATTATAAATTATTTATTTAAAACACGGTTAACTTGTCAGATAGCTGGCAGGCATCTGACAAGTAACAAATAATGTAATTCAGATTATATATATGCGTAAACCGCAATTAATCACTTACTATCCAGACGGGTTATGATATCTTCTTCTGCCTGAATCGCAGATAATAACTGTATATGATCAGCAATATACAAAAAGCTGATGCAGCCTTTGAAATAAGATCACCGTATTTTACATAGAACGTCAAAATATAACCGGGTGTTACATATCCTTTAATAACTCCTTCTTTCCAATAGGGCAGGGGTTGCTGCACCCTTCCCATAGGGTCTATGATACAGGAAATGCCGGTGTTTGCGCTGCGTGCTACCCAGCGTCTGGTTTCAATCGCCCGTAAACGTGCGTATTGCAGATGTTGCCTGTGGCCTTCCGTATTTCCCCACCAGCCATCATTGGTAATAATGAAAAGGAGATTAGCGCCCATACGCACATGCTCTGCCACATATTCCCCATACACAGATTCATAACAGATTGCTGCAGATACTTTAATATGTTTATTTGTATTGGTCAGTACATTTTCAGCTGCGGTACGGCCATAACTACCTGTAATTCCACCCATATCCAATGCCAGGTATTTCATGAAGAACATATAACGGGCATAAGGCACCATTTCCACACCCGGTACCAGTTTATACTTATGATATACCTGTACGGTACGGGAAGTATCTATCTGCACGGCTGAATTAAATACATCATAAGAAGAGCTTTCATCCATACTACGTGCCGTATACGGTATCTCATCCGGTTTCCCGTAATGTTTAAGGGTAACGGCTCCGCTGATGATCGTAGCTTTTGGATATTGCTGCAGGAAATAACGGATGCTTTGTGTACTGCCTTCAGTAGCCAGGTTATTTTCCCAGGCGCCATTAGTGAATAGGGCTGTTTCCGGCCAGATGATGTACGCTGTCTGGCTGTCAGCTTTTTGTTTGGAGAGCTGTAATAATTTATCCAGTTGCCTGGATGCATTGCTCTCCGCAAATTTATCGTAAGGATCAATGTTCGGTTGAACGATGACGACTTCTGTAGAAGGGCCTTCCGGTGTTTTGAAAGTATATTGTATAAGGGAACTTAAGAGTAATGGGATAATGATGATAGCTGCCGGTATCCATCCTGTTTTCCAGATAAAGGCAGAGAGGGGAACAGGATAGCGTTTGCGCAGCTGCCAGGCATGATAAATGGAAATATTACAAAGCAGTACCCATAGTGTTCCCCCGCTTACTCCGGTATATTCATACCACTGTATCCAGGAAGGATGCATAGCAAAAGCATTGCCCAGGCTGAGCCATGGCCAGCTGAACTCCCAGTTCAGATGCACATATTCGAACGTTATCCAGTATACGATCAGTGCAAAGTAGCTGGCAGTGGTGCCTAAACGTTTCCGTATACGATAGTATCCCAACAGCGGGACGCTCATCACGGTGGTATTAATAAGATTGGCTGCCAGTCCGCTGACGGGTACGGTCGTATTACCTACCCACCAGGTACTGGCAACATTCCAGATAAACAAAGAAAGATAAATACAGCCGTAATATTTTCCGGTAGATTCCACCGTATCAGCAAGCCGTAGCAGGGGAATAAATGCAATGAAAATAAGAAAGGTAAGGGGAGAGGTGGGCCATGCTGCCCATAGTAAGACCCCGCCAATAATACTTAATAATACCGGGACCCATCTTTGCACACTTCTTTTTGCCATTTAATCTTTCAGTTTGATTTTTGGGTGCAGGGAGAAGCCCTGCGAAATCCCTTCATTCAAAAATAACACTTCACAACCAATACTCCATATCCCCTTCCACACAGCGGACACAGCCTGTTATATATAACCCCTTAAATAACAAAGCCCCTTGTCATAGACAAGAGGCTTTATTAATTTATAATTAACTATAATTATCTGCTGTAATTAGGCGCTTCTTTAGTAATTACCACATCATGCGGGTGGTTTTCCTTCACTGTAGCCGGAGATATTTTGATAAACTGAGCACTCTGCAGGGTAATAATATCTTTAGAGCCGGTAAGACCCATCCCTGCACGCAAACCTCCAACAAACTGCTGGATCACTTCTGCCAGCATGCCCTTGTAAGGAACACGGCCTACTATACCTTCCGGTACCAGTTTCCTGATATCGTCCTCTTCCTGGAAATAACGGTCTTTACTACCTTCCATCATAGCTTCCAGGGAACCCATACCACGGTAAGACTTGAATTTACGTCCTTCATAGATGATCGTTTCTCCGGGGCTTTCTTCCACACCTGCAAAGATAGATCCTGCCATGATAGCGGAAGCGCCTGCAGCCAGGGCTTTCACCATATCGCCGGTATAACGGATCCCGCCATCAGCAATAACGGGTACTCCTGATTTCTTCAAAGCTTCAGCTGCATTCAGTACAGCAGACAACTGAGGAAAACCGGCACCGGTAACAACGCGGGTAGTACAGATAGAACCTGGTCCTACTCCAACTTTCACCGCATCTGCACCTGCTTCTGCCAGTGCCAGCGCACCTTCAGCGGTGGCTACGTTACCTGCTATCACCTGCAATTTAGGGAAGGTCTTTTTCAGCTTTTTCAAGGTGTTCAGTACTGCAATGGAATGCCCGTGAGAGCTATCCAGGCAAACTACGTCCACACCTACGTTAATAAGTGCCTGTGCCCTTTCTATTACATCAGGAGTGATACCTAAGGCAGCTCCTACCAGTAAACGGCCAAATGCATCTTTAACAGCATTCGGGTAACTGGTAAGCTGAAGGATATCCCTGTATGTGATCAGTCCTGCCAGTTTACCGTGTTTGTTCACAACGGGCAGTTTTTCTATCTTATTCTGTTGTAAGATCTTTTCTGCTTTCTTGAGGTCAGTTCCTTCAGGTGCTACTACCAGGTTTTCAGAGGTCATTACCTCATGTACCAGGCGTTTGTGGTCCTTTTCAAAACGGAGGTCACGATTAGTAAGGATGCCCACCAGTTTGTCTTTTTCGTCAACGATGGGAATACCGCCTATCTTGTTCTCTTTCATCAGCCTCAGGGCTTCAGCGATAGTTGCATTGGCTCGCAGGGTAATAGGATCGATGATCATGCCGCTCTCACTGCGTTTCACCTTTCTCACCTGTTCTGCCTGTTTTTCAATGCTCATGTTCTTATGCAGAATACCAATACCTCCCTGGCGGGCCAGTGAAATGGCCAGTTCAGCTTCAGTAACAGTATCCATCGCAGCAGATACCATTGGCAGATTTATGCGTAAGTTTTTAGTAAGTTGCGTTGTAAGATTTACATCTCTGGGCAATACTTCAGAGTAGGCTGGAACCAGCAGCACGTCGTCAAAGGTGAGTCCTTCTTCAACAAATTTCGGTTTTGATTTTCCGGCAGGCATGTTGCAACTATTTGTCAGTTATTAAATAATTGCACGCAAATGTACGATAAAAAAAGGACAATGCCGCCTAATTTTATACCAGTTGGTATTTTCGCCCCGGTAAACTCTTTAATATATGCTGCATTTCCATCTGCATTACCAGGCTGTTTACCTGGCTGCCCGGAAGCGGTATCTCCCGGCAGATCTCATCTATATGTTTCTCTTCCTGTCCGGCAAACAGGGACATGATCCGCTGTTCTTCCGCACTTAACGTTATAAAAAGCGCTTTTTGAGGATGGGGGAGAGGTTTTGATGCAGGTTCCCATCCCATAACCTCCAATATATCATTAGCGCTGGTAATCAGCATGGCCTTGTTTGTCTTGATCAGCTCATTACAGCCCGCAGCCCTAGGGTCACCTACACGTCCCGGAAGGGCCATTACATCCCTGTTATAGCTATTGGCAATATCTGCCGTAATCAGTGAACCTCCTTTAGCCCCACTCTCTATAACGATCGTAACATCTGCCATTCCTGCCACTATCCTGTTCCTTCTGGGAAAGTTCTGTTTATCCGGATTTGTTTCACTGGTAAATTCCGTAATCAGTCCACCATTGTTAATCATTTGCATAGCGGTGGATTTATGAATAGCCGGATAAATACGGTCCAGCCCATGTGCCATCACGCCAAGCGTGGGCATATTATTTTCAACAGCAGTCCTGTGTGCAATAATATCTATACCATAAGCCATTCCGCTTACGACCGTTACATTGTAAGGTGCCAGTGCTGCTACTAATCTGGCACACATCTGTTTTCCATATTCTCCTGGTGCACGGGTGCCAACTACATTTACGATCCGGGATGCGTTCAGGTTGGCAGCCCCTTTAAAATACAGCATTACCGGGCTGTCATAACACTGCTGCAACCGTTGGGGATAATTGGCATCTGTATAAAAGACAGGCTGTATATTATACTTCTCTATAAAAGCAATTTCTTTATCTGCTTTCTCAAAATCATTAAATGATTTAATGGCCTCCGCCCTGCTGCTGCCTACATCTTCTATGCATGCAAGCTCCCGCTTGCCGGCTGAAAAGATAGCGCTGGCAGTACCAAAACAGGTAAGCAGTTTCTTCGCAATAACGTCTCCTATCTGTGAAATTTGAGTGAGGGCAATTTGGTGGCGTAACTCATCTTGCATATTCCTTCCTTTTGTGGTCAACATTCCAAATTTATTACTTTTCTTCTGGTCTTCCACACAAAAAAATCACTTTTTTTATAGCTTATAAAGTCAATGGCCCGCTATTAGCAGGCCATTGACTTTATAAAAATCATTATGAGAATTTTAATAAGAAACGCATAAAATCTTAAACTCTGTTCTCCTGTTGGCTGCTCTTCCGGCTTCCGTAGTATTAGGTGCTACAGGCATCGTTTCTCCATAACCTTTCGGTTGTAATCTCCACTCTTCAATTCCTTTACTCACCAGGTATTGCACCACTGCTTTCGCACGGTGTTCAGACAATTGCATATTATCATAATCACTGCCTACATCATCTGTATGTCCACCCACTTCTGTCGTCATCATAGGGTTATCTTTCATCAAGGCTACAACCTTGTCCAGCTCAGGGAAAGACTGTGGTTTCAGCACATACTGTTTGCTATCAAAAAATATATTATGCAATACCAGTACCGCTGCTGTATCAATTGCCTGCAAAGGGATATTTTTCTCATAAGAAGAATCCTGATCGCCTGCATTCTTCAAAGAAAAGTTATCAGAGTAAAACAAAAATCCTTTCTTATTCACATTAAAAGCATAATCTTTTCCAACAGGTAATGTCACCAGGTAATTGCCATATTCATCACTCTTAATATTAGCAATATTAAAACCTGTAGCTACATCCGTCAGTTCTATATTCGCTATTAAACGGCGGTTGATATTTTTCGCATCATGCACAAAACCTCTCACGTACAGCGTCTTCAATGGCCTTGCAGCGGGATATAGCTCAAAGCTGTAAATATCCAGCTCTCCTCTGCTGTCGGCACGGTCAGACGCATAATAAGCGGTCTTACCATCAGAAGCTACCACCAGGCTTGCTTCCTCATCAATCGTATTGATAGGGTAACCAAGATTGGTTGCTGGTCCCCAGCTGCCATCTGCCTGACGGCGGGAGTAAAATATATCCATACCTCCATACCCCGGCAAACCATTGGAAGCAAAGTATAAGGTCTGGTTATCGGCATGAATAAAAGGAGTTGTTTCCCTGCCTTTGGTGTTAATGTTAGGGCCTAACCTTTCCGGTACGCTCCATTTACCATTTGGCTGCAACTTGCTCATGAAAATATCAGATCCGGCATCCGGCGTCTCTTTAGCAAAATAGAGTGTTTGTTTATCAGGAGATAAGCAGGGTTGAGATTCCCAGTCACGGCTGTTTATCGGCGCTCCCATGTTAATTGGTTCTATCCACAACCCTTCCTGTGTTTTTAATGTGTAATAGATATCACAACTACCCCTGCCTCCGGGGAAATCACAACCGGTAAATACCAGCATTTTCCCATCCTGGGAAATATTCTGTGCACCCTCATTAAAAGAAGAGGAGTTCACCGGCTGACCAATACTCACTGCTGGCCCCCATCTGGAACTATCATCTTTCTCAGACACATAAAAATCTTCATTTTTGCCATTCACGCGCCTGGTAAAAATGAGTGTTCTATTATCAATTGTAAGAGAAGGAAAGTATTCGGGGTCTTTAGTGTTGATGCTGTCTCCCATATTATGCGGCTGAAAGGGGACAGCCTGCTGGGCAGTATTTACAGCGAAATCCAGGTTCACTTTCAGGGCTTCAGCTTTGGCGCTTTTTACTTTATTGGTAGCGATATAAGCATTTACCAGTTCCAGTGCTTCTTTAAAACGACCTACGCCGGATAATGCCTTACAATAGGCCAGCATAGCAGGTCTGGTAGAAGCGCTATCCAAACGTACCAATACTTCAAAGCTATTGATCGCTTCCTTATATTTTCGCATTTCAACACAGGTGATCACCATCTGTCCGTAAGCATCAGTAAATCCGGGTTCAGTTTTAATGGCATCCTGCAAAAGGGAAACCGCATCTTCCAGCTTATATTCCCGAACAGCCATCTGTGCTTCATCAAAACTTTTCTGGGCCTTTTTTTTCGCAGTTTCATATGTCACAACCTGGGCATGCAAACCGGTACACGTCACAAGACAAATCAGGAGTAATAATACTTTATTCATAACATACTATTGTCATCGCTGGACAATATATGAAAAAATCTGCAAATGTAAGATGTTAAATGAGTATTAAGGGACGTGTATGTATTTGTGAATCTGCAGGGAAAGCTGCCACTGGGGGTTCGCTTTGATGTAATCAATGATGAGCGGAGTAACGGTTGCTGCCTTATCCCATTCCGGCTGGAGGTAGAGCTTGCAATGAGCATTCGCCAAGGCAGCATATTTCTCTGCCCATGCAAAGTCCGATTGATTGAAAATAACTACTTTCAGCTCGTTCGCCAGCGTACATATTTCCGGCAAAGGGGCTTTGAATTTTTTGGGAGATAACGTAATCCAGTCCCAGTGTCCACTCAGCGGAGAGGACCCGGATGTTTCGATATGTGTATGAAATCCTTCCTGGTGCAGTGCTTCAGTCAGTGCGTCCAGATCGTGCATTAACGGCTCTCCGCCGGTAATCACTGCAATGCGGCCGGGATTTTCGGCCGCATCGCGTGCTAAATTATTTACAGATAACAACGGATGTTTGGAAGCATCCCAGCTATCTTTTACATCACACCAGTGACAACCTACATCACAGCCTCCCAGGCGTATAAAATACGCGGCTCTGCCCTGATGGTAGCCTTCACCCTGTATGGTGTAAAAGCGTTCCATTACCGGCAGCTGGAGAGTGCCTGAAAGATATGTTACTGATGCCGTCATTAATTTAAATTTACCTTTTGTCCTATAGAAGCGTGGTACGTGTTCTTCAGCAACGCTGCAATGGTCATAGGACCCACACCACCAGGTACCGGAGTGATATAGCTGCATTTGCCGGCCACATCATTAAAATTCACATCACCTACCAGCCTGAATCCGCTTTTTTTGCTCGCATCCGGTATACGGTTGATACCCACATCAATGATCACCGCTCCTTCTTTCACCATTTCAGCTGTCACAAATTCAGGGCGGCCAATGGCTGCTACAATGATATCCGCCTGTTTACACATCTCTGTGAGGTTAGGTGTTTGAGAGTGACACAGTGTAACCGTACAATTACCGGGGTAACTGTTACGGCTCAGCAGTATGCTCATCGGTGTACCTACAATATGGCTGCGGCCTATCACTACAGCATGTTTGCCTTTGGTGGGGACATTGTAATGTTCCAGCATCAGCATAATACCATAAGGAGTAGCAGGGATAAAAGTAGGCAGCCCGCTTACCATTTTACCCACATTTACCGGATGAAAGCCATCTACGTCTTTACTGGGATCAATGGTGTTGATCACCAGCTCTTCGTTAATATGTTTAGGTAAAGGAAGTTGTACAAGGATGCCGTCTATGTCCGGATTTTCATTCAGCAGGATAATGTTATCCAGCAGGTGTTTTTCAGAAATCTGGGCATCAAAACGCAATAGTGTGGAATGGTACCCGATTTCGGCACAGGATTTTACCTTGGAAGCCACGTATGTTTCGCTGGCGGCGCTGTCGCCTACCAGTATAGCCGCCAGGTGAGGCACCTTCTGGCCCATCGCTTTCAATTCAGTTACCTTATCTGCTAATTGGGCCTTGATAGCCGCTGAAACAAGTTTACCGTCTAAAATTTGCATGCGCAAAGGTACAGTAAAAATTGTAAAATGGGAGAGTGCAAGTTCTGCAAAACAAGTTTCCTGCTTCCATATTTGAATAAGGTCACTTGTTTTGCTACAGGCAAAACCTGTATAGGATAGAACTTGTAATAGTAGTGGAAATTTTAAAGGCAGGAATTGATTCCCCAATATAAACTAAATATTTGGAGATGCGGATAAAATTTCAGGATCGGCAATGGAAGCATACTTTTTAAAGTTTTGCAGAAACCGGGCTGCCAGTTCCCTTGACTGTACATCATATGCTTCTTTATTCTCCCATGTATTGCGTGGGTCCAGGATGTACTCGGGTACTCCAGGGCATGCTTCAGGAATGCCAAAGCCAAATACCATATCATGTTTATAAGACATTTTCTCCAGCTGCCCGCTCAGGGCCGCTGCCACCATGGCACGGGTATACCCTAGCTTAATGCGCTGCCCGGTGCCATACGCCCCACCCGTCCAGCCGGTATTCACCAGCCACACCCGCACGTCGGTGCTACGCAGTTTCTCTCCCAGCATCTTAGCATACTGTACAGGATGCAATGGCAGGAAAGGAGCCCCGAAACAGGTACTGAAAGTAGCCGTGGGCTCTATAATACCTGCTTCCGTTCCTGCTACCTTAGCAGTATAGCCGGAAATAAACTGATACATGGCCTGTTCCGGTGTTAATTTAGAGATAGGTGGTAATACGCCGTATGCATCGCAGGTAAGGAAGAAGATATTCTGCGGAACAGGTCCTACAGAAGGGATCATCGCATTATCTATATAATACAGGGGATAAGATACCCGTGTATTTTCTGTGATGCATTTATCTGCATAGTTCACCACAGAGGTATTCTCATGGCAGGTAATGTTCTCCAGTAAAGCACCTTCCCGTATGGCATGATAAATCTGCGGTTCTTTTTCTTCACTCAGGTCTATGCACTTTGCATAACAACCTCCTTCAAAATTGAAGATGCTGTCTGCTGCCCAGCCATGCTCATCATCTCCGATCAGTTTACGCTGCGGATCAGCACTCAGCGTGGTTTTGCCTGTGCCGCTAAGGCCAAAGAAAATAGCTGTATCCCCCGCTTTTCCCTGGTTGGCAGAACAATGCATGCTTAATACCCCATGCTCATGCGGCAGTATATAATTAAGAATAGTGAAAATACCTTTCTTGATCTCTCCGGTATAAGCAGTGCCTCCAATAATAATGGTCTTGCGGGTAAAGCTCACCATGGCAAAGTTCGGCTGACGTGTGCCATCTACAGCCGGATCTGCCAGAAATCCCGGCGCCTGTATAACCGTCCATTCGGGATGCATATATTCCAGTTCTTCCTCTGCAGGACGCAGGAACATATTATAAGCAAAGAGATTGGCCCAGGGGGTATCGGTAATCACCTGGATATTGATCCGGTAAGCCGGATGCGCACAGGCATAACAATCCCTCATCCATACGTCCTTTCCGGAAAAATAGCCGGTGATTTTCTTATAAAGATTATCAAAGGTTTCTGCAGAAACGGGTATGTTGAAATCATTCCAGTTCACAGTATCTGCTGTCAGATAGTCCTTTACAATAAATTTGTCTTTGGGAGAACGGCCTGTAAATTTACCTGTATTCACGGACAGGGCACCACTGCTGGTGAGTGCCCCTTGTCTGCGTGATAAAGTTTGTGATACCAGCACGGAAGGCTCCAGTTGGTAGTATACATTAGCTGGCTGCCTGATACCTAGGGCTGAAAGGTCGGCAACGAAATCCCTTACACTGCTAGCTTGCATGGTAAGATTGTTTTGGTGTGTAAAAGCAAATCTAGTGCTTTTTTGATATTATCAAATTATTGACCCCGGATTAACATAAATTTAGAATTTTACGATGCTAAATGGTTGTTTGTTTAGTGAATTTCTAAAATGCGCCCGCGAGCGCTATGAAAAACAGCAAGGAATAAAAGGGTATATATACACTTAATAAATAACCCTGAAAGGGGGATCATCCATACCTCCTTCATGTCTCCTTCATGTCTGAAGCATACCTGAAGCATGGATGAAGCATATCCCGGCCATATTAACCGCGCACTTTATTGCGAAATTTCAGTAGGTTTGACGCGCATTTATATAAGATACTACCGTAAAACATGCACATGAAAAATTTGCCTCTGGACTCTCAGACTTTCATTAAGAACCGCCAGCGCTTTATTGCAGAAATGCAGCCGAATGCTATTGCTATCATCAACTCTAATGATGAACTGCCCACGAATGGCGACGCACTTTATAAATTTCAGCAGAATGCAGACCTCTATTGGCTTACAGGTGTAGAACAGGAAGATACGATGGTAATCTTATATCCTGATAATCCAGATCCTAAACATCGCGAAGTACTGGTACTGGTGCGCCCTAATGAATTGAAGGAAAAATGGGACGGTCATCGCCTGCGTAAAGATGAAGCCCTGGCCGTTTCCGGTATTGCTACCGTCGTATGGCTGGATGCATTGGATGCCCTGTTACAGCAATGGATCCATGAAGCCACCCACATTTACCTGAACTCAAACGAAAATAACCGCAAGGCCAGCCTGGTACCGGTAAGAGATTACCGTTATGCAGAAGAGCTGCGCTCCCGGTACCCTCTGCATTCTTACCTGCGTGCAGCTGTGATCTTTAAAAAACTCCGTGCCGTTAAAACACCGGAAGAAATAAAGATCATGCAGGTGGCCATGGATATCACAGAAAAAGCCTTCCGCCGCTTATTGACCTTCATCCGTCCCGGCGTTTGGGAACATGAGATCCAGGCAGAAATCGTACATGAATTCCTGCGCAACCGTTCAGACGGAGAGGCATATACTTCTATCATTGCCAGTGGCGACCGCGCGCGTACCCTGCATTATATCAGCAACAACCAGGAATGTAAAGACGGAGAACTGGTACTGATGGACTTTGGCGCTGCTTACGGCGGATACAATGCAGACCTTACCCGCACGGTACCGGTAAACGGCAAATTCTCTGCCCGTCAGCGTCAGGTATATGATGCCTGCCTGCACCTGCACAACTATTGCAGATCTATCCTCAAACCAGGCATCACCATCGCTAAATACCATGAAATGGTGGGCGTAGAAGCTGGAAAAGAATTCGTAAAACTTGGACTGATTACCGAAGCAGATATAAAAAAACAGGACCCCGAAACCCCTGCATACCGTAAATACCTGTACCATGGCATTTCTCACCACCTGGGCGTAGGCGTACACGACCTGGGTCCATCCTTCTTCCAGCCTATTCCTGAAGATTCCGTAATGACCATAGAACCGGGTATTTATATTGAAGAAGAACAAATGGGCGTTCGTATAGAGAATAACATCTGGATAACTGCCAAAGGCAATATCGACCTGATGAAAAATATTCCCATTACCGCAGATGAGATTGAATCATTGATGAAGAAATAGTATATATATTTACTTAATATTAAAGGTTGATTAAAGTTCCATTATAATTGGGGCCGGCTCTTTATAACAAGCATTTATAATATTAATTTCGTCGGAAAGCCAACAATCTGTTTGCATATAAAAAAAGAATGAAACAACTTCCAAATATTCTTACGCTCGGCAACCTGTTCTGTGGCTCACTGGCCATCATCTTCATTCTGCATGCTCCGCAATACATCGCGGAATTCAATGGGGTAGAATATACCATTACCAACCCGGAACCTGTTTACTGGGCTTCTGCATTGGTAGTACTGGCTGGTTTGTTCGACTTCCTGGACGGATTGGCTGCGCGTTGGCTGAAGTTGCAATCTCCCTTCGGGAAAGAACTGGATTCCCTGGCCGATGTAATCAGCTTCGGCTTGGTACCGGGTATGATCTTCTTCCGCCTGTTACGCAGTGCTTATATGCGCATGCCCGATGTATTCGATGTTTCTTACATTAACCTGGCACCCGCATTATTGATACCCTGCTTTGCCGCTTACCGCCTGGCAAAGTTCAACCTGGATACAAGACAGTCTGAAAATTTTATAGGCATGCCTACTCCGGCAGTAGGACTGCTGGTTGCTTCCTTCCCGCTCATTATCCTGTACAATCCTTTTAACCTGGGACCCATGTTGCAGAATCTCTGGATATTGTACACCATCATCTTAGTATTATGTTACCTGATGGTAGCAGAAATACCAATGCTGAGCCTTAAGTTCAAAACGCTCTCGATGTCAGAGAACTGGCCCCGTGTAGCATTGATCATACTGGCTGTAGCCGGCGCTCTTTTACTCAAATTTGCTGCAGTTCCGGTAGTGTTCATTTGTTATGTTTTACTGTCCATAATAGCACGTCCTGCAACGGGGAACACCGGAAAATGACTTGTTTTTTGGGATTAAAGTATTAGGTTTGCGTCAAAATTTTTAGGAAATGACGTTTACTGCACATATCAATGTGATGCCGCTGAAAGAATTACTGGACCCGCAGGGCAAGGCGGTTATGAGTGGTTTAAAAAACCTGGGCATCAGCCATGTACAAGACGTAAGAATAGGTAAACACATTACCCTGCAGATAGATGCTGCTACCAAAGAGGAAGCAGAAAAACTGGCGTCTGACGCCTGTCAGAAATTACTGGCAAACCAGGTAATGGAGTCTTTTGAAGTACACATTCAATAAGCTGCAAGCTACAAGCTACAAGGTGTATTGCATCTTGTAGCTTGTCATCTTATAGCTTCTGCGTAGCTTGTAGCTTGTGGCTGTTGCTAAATATTCATCATGTCGAAGCTATATCTCGTTCCTTCTCCCATTGGCAATCTGGCCGATATCACATACCGCGCAGTTAAGGTGCTGGAAGAAGCGGCGCTGGTGCTGGCGGAAGATACCCGCACATCCGGAGTGCTGCTAAAGCACTATAATATCAACAAACCCATCACTCCTTACCATCAGCATAACGAACACAAAATTGTACAGCACCTGTTACAACAGATGCAGTCAGGCAAAGTTATGGCCCTCATTACCGATGCCGGTACACCAGGCATCTCTGATCCCGGTTTCCTGCTGGTACGTGAATGCATACGTGGCGGAGTGCCGGTAGAATGCCTGCCAGGCGCTACAGCCTTCGTGCCTGCCCTGGTAAACAGCGGTATTCCCATGAACCGCTTCTCCTTCGAGGGCTTTCCTCCCCTTAAAAAAGGCCGGCATACCTTGTTTACGCAACTGGCTACAGACGAGCGTACGCTGGTGTTTTACGAATCTCCGCACAGGCTGGTACGAACACTGGAAGACATGATCGGCTACTTTGGGGCAGAAAGGAACTGCTGTGTCAGCAGGGAACTCACCAAAATGTTCGAAGAAAACAAAAGAGGCACCTTACAGGAAGTACATGACTACTTTAAAGAAAAAGGTGTTAAAGGAGAGATTGTATTGATCGTAGAAGGAGTATCTTAAAGATAATTAATCATAAAACGAATATTCTGCATGAAGAAATTGACAGTCGTAAAATGCCTGTTGGTATCTCTGTTGGCAACCGGCTGGCAGGGCACAATGGCACAGTCAGACCGTTGGCAGCAAAGAGTAAAGTACACCATGGATATTAATATGGATGTAACGGCCAACCGTTTCAGCGGTAAACAGAAATTAGAGTATATCAATAATTCTCCTGATACACTGTACAAAGTATTCTACCATCTCTACTGGAACGCTTTTCAGCCTGGCAGCATGATGGACGTCCGCAGCCGGGAGCTGGGAAAAATAGTGCTGTACAAAGACAAGAACGGTAATGAAAGACGCGATTGGGATGGCCGTGTCACCGATCGTATCTCAAAACTGCAGCCAGACCAGATCGGTTATCAGAAAATCCTGTCCTTAAAACAGGATGGCGTAGCCCTGGCATATAACGTAATCGGTACCATCCTGGAAGTGCCGCTGAAAAAGCCTGTCCTTCCGCACAGTACTACGGTGTTTGATATGGAATTTGAAGCCCAGGTGCCCATACAGATCCGCCGCAGCGGCCGTAACAACTCCGAAGGAGTGGATTACTCCATGGCGCAGTGGTATCCTAAAATGTGTGAATACGACTATGAAGGATGGCATCCAACTCCTTACGTTGCCCGTGAATTCTACGGCGTATGGGGAGACTATGACGTGAAAATAGCGATCGATAAAAAATTCGTAGTAGCTGCTACCGGTTACCTGCAAAACCCCAACCAGATAGGGTATGGCTATGAAATGCCTGGTACCCGTGTTGTGCGCCCGAATGGGGAGAAGCTCACCTGGCACTTCAATGCGCCAAACGTCCACGACTTCGTATGGGCTGCAGATCCGGATTACAAACATATCACCCAGGAGGTAGACGGCTTCATAGCTCACTTCTTCTATATAGAAAACGATATCACAAAGAATACCTGGCCGGAATTTGCTAAAATGATCCCCCGCATGTATGCCTTTATCAAGTCCCATTATGGCCCTTACCCTTATAAAAGCTACTCTTTTATACAAGGTGGAGATGGTGGTATGGAATATCCTATGGCTACTTTGATCATGGGTAACGGCAAGCTGGAAGGTTTATATGGCCTGGCTGCACATGAATGGATGCACAGCTGGTACCAGGGAATGCTGGGCACCAACGAAAGCCTCTATCCCTGGATGGACGAAGGCTTTACTACTTTCGCTGAAAACAATATTATCTTCCATACGCTGGACTCTACCCACGTTTCTGCCCAGTCAAGTGCTTACGGTGGCTATTTTGCGCTCGTTGGCAGTGACTTCGAAGAACCTATGAGTACCCATGCTGATCATTATAACACCAACTACGGATACAGCTTAACGGCCTATGCCAAAGGCGCTGTATTCCTGGAACAACTGGGTTATGTCATCGGGGCGGAAAACCGCGATAAAGGACTGTTACGCTACTACCGCAACTGGCGCTTTAAACACCCTAATCCGAATGATTTTGTAAGAGAGATGGAAATGCAGAGCGGATTACAGCTGGACTGGTACAAAGAATACCTGGTATACACGACCAAACATATCGATTACGGAATAGACAGTGTATATGAAAATAATGGCAAAACAATTGTGAGACTACGCCGGGTAGACCATATGCCTATGCCTATCGACTTGCTGGTAACAACTAAAGATGGTAAAAAGGTGATACATTATATTCCTTTATCCCTGATGTACGGGGCAAAACCGGCAGAAGATAATACACCGCGTGTCATCCATGATTACTGGGCCTGGACGAACCCTACTTATAATGTGGAAATAGACCTGCCTGTAAGTGAGATTAAAACACTGGAAATAGATCCAAGTCTTCGGATGGCGGATATAAACCGTAGTAACAATAAATTGGAACTGAATAAATAAGGCTTTGAAGAGCTTCTGAACAGGAATAAAATAGGAATAAAACAGGTTAATCCTCCGTTAATCCTCCGTTCATGAACGGAGGATTAACGGAGGATTAACCTGTTCAGAAGCTCTTTACAACCTATTCAGAAGCCGGTCATAACCTGTTCAGAAGCCGGTCAGAATTTCTATTGAACCTGTTAATCCAATATTTCACAGTTAAATCCCTGTTGCTGTACAAAATTGATCACAGCTGTTTCTTCCACTTTCATTTCTGTAATCCTCAGCACTTTATCACAATCTTCCAGGTCTACATGGCAATTGCCAACTTCAAACCTGTTACGGATAGCATGGATAATGTTTTGTCTGTCTTCAAGAGTAGCTATATTGGTTTTGAATATCCCTATCATAGCATATAATGTTGAATGATTAATAGCAGCAGAGAGCATACAAGTTAGATATTAGTTTCCGGTTTGGTTTGAGTATCATCTTTTTCTTCTTCGTTCCAGTCGTTCCAGCGTGCAAATCTGCCACCTGCGCAACGTTTAAAACGTTCGCGCATCTTTTCCTTTTCTTCCGGGGTCATATGTTGCATACGGTCCTTGAACTTTTGGCGCCATGCCTCCGGCCCTCTTGGCCCGAATTTGTGACTGCCACCATGCCAGCCAAACAGGAGTTTGCCGAGAAGGCAAAGGCCCAGTGCCTGCCAGAAAGTAATGACAGGTCCGTGAAAAAGGTCTGGTATCAGGCAGTTCCATAATTCCCTTACCCCAAAGCCCAGTGCTGTAAGGAAGATCGCTCCCAGCAGCAGGAACTTAAATACATGAAAAATCTTTAGTTTCCTACGCATATCTTAATGTGTTTAATTTTTTAAAAGTTCCTGGTATAGTTCTGCCAGCCGTTCCCGTAAATACAGCACTGCATATCGCTTTCTCGACAATAAGGTATTAACGGATACGCCGGTTTCGGCAGACATTTCTTTGAATGATTTCCCTTCTATCTCGTGTTGTAGAAAAACATACCGCTGATCTTCAGGTAATTCCTCTATCGCTTCCATGATCGCTTCTGCCATGATTTTGCGGGTCATGGGTGCATCGCTTTGCGCAGAGGGATCTGCAATAATTTCAGCCAGGAACATCGTTTCTTCCCCCTCGTACTCACGGGTATGATCGCTGAAGGTAGTTTCCCTCTTTTTACGGAACCAGTCGGTGATTTTGTTGCGGGTAACAGTAAATAACCAGGAGGTGATGGAATCTATATGGCTGCCTACCCTTGAATATTCTGTAAACTGGTAGAGCACATCCTGTAAAATATCTTCCGCATCGGCTACGTTATTTACCCTTTTTTTGATGAAGTTTAGTAAGCGCTTACGCTCCTGCTGCACCGTTTGCTGTATGCGCTCGTTCTGTTCTGCAGCCATAGCCAGTGGTGTTTTATTTAGGAGCAATTCTTTCATCTTAGTAATGGAGACGAAAAAACAAACCTGATATTTTACAGTTTACGAAGTTTTTATGGGATTTTTCATGCTATTTCTGAGCAAGGGCTGAAAATCAATTATTTATTTACTACCACAATATGTTTTTCCTGGAAAAATTCTTCCGGGAACAGCTTATATATATTAGTGATCCTGGGTCTTACTGTGCTATCAGCTATTTCCTGGGTCAGGTCCCCGCCCTTCAGACAGATCAATCCGGGTTGCTGTTCATGGGCCGGCGCTGTTTTAAGCAGGGGCTTGCTCCAGAACCACAAATCTTTAAGGGGGGCTACGGCCCTGGATACTACGAGGTCGAATTTACGGTCTTTAATCTCTTCCGCCCGGGTATGTGCGGTGGTGACGTTCTGTAAACCAATGGCTTCTGCTACTCCCTGCACTACTTTGATCTTTTTACCAATAGAATCTACCAGGTGAAACTTTACTTCCGGGAAGAAGATAGCGAGGGGAATACCGGGAAAGCCACCGCCCGTACCTAAATCGAGGATCTGGGTGCGGGCGGGAAAATCTGCTATTGCAGCTATACTGAGTGAATGTAATACATGCTTTTCGTAAAGGGCATCAATATCCTTGCGGGATATCACATTGATCTTCTCATTCCATTCCTTGTACAGCCCACCTAATGCCTGTAATTGCTGCAGTTGTTTCTCTGTAAAATCCGAAAAGTATTTAAGTACGATCTCCATCTATATTTACCACTTGTTCTTTGATTTGAACAATAAAGCGGGCGTGAAGATAAGATAATACAATAACATAAACAGGTCCATAAACCAGCTGAATTTGAACAGGTCAGACTCGTCCAGCTTACGCATGGCCAGGAAAGTGATCACAGACTGCAGCAGGAATTTAAACGCAAAAATGCCGAGTGTATACATCCATAAAGGATGATAAAACATCGCAGCTATAAACAGCGGGTAAAATAAGAAGTGGCTCATAGAGAACATGCCCAGCAGCAACTTATGACTGAAACGGTAATGTTTACCGGTAGACATATGCCTTGTTTTCTGCAGGAACCAGCTGCGCCAGCTGGTCTTAGGCTCCGAATAGGTAAACGCCTTTTTATCGATCACCACACTCACATTCTTACTGGTGGCAGCAGCATTCACAAAAAGGTCATCATCGCCGGAAGCCAGATGATGATGCGCAGTAAACCCTTTCAAACGGAAAAATAACTCACGTTTGTAAGCCAGGTTACGGCCAACACCCATATAGGTAACACCACTAAGGGCAAAAGAAAGATATTGTAAAGCACTGAAGTAAGTCTCGTAACGGATCACCTTATTCAACAGCCCCGGTTTCTTGATATAAGGACTGTAACCCAGTACGATCTCTTTCCCGTCAGTAAAGCCCTGACTCATAAAAGATAACCAGTAAGTACTGGCAGGTTTGCAGTCAGCATCTGTCAGCAACAGGTTTTCATAATTGGCGCCCCTTATCCCCATAGACAGCGGATATTTCTTGCCAGGAATGAATTTAGCGGGTTGCATGATCTCGATATGCCGGTAATGAGGGTAGCCGGGTTCTATAGATCGCAGGTAATATTTGGAATCGTCTTCCGAATTATCATTCACTACTATCACCTCAAAGGCAGGGTCTTTAACACCATGGAACCGTTGTTGCAATACGGAAGGGAGATTCCGCTGCAGGTTCATTTCTTCATCTTTTGCACAAATGATAACAGAGCACTTCTGCTCCGGTTCGTGTTCATTATCGAAGGTACGGCGATAAAAGGCTACCCGGGAGAAAAATATCAGGTAATACAGTATCTGTAAGCCTGCAATAGTAGCAAAACAGTAAAAGGACATTAAGCCCAAATTATACAACATAGCATAGCAAATATATATGATTTTGATTATCTGTATGTGTCTGTGGAAAAAAAAGATTATGCACAAAATCTGCATGACTGATTGCAGGTTGTAACTGCTATTCAGCATTCCCCTTCTTTTCCCTTATTTTTGCCCCCTGAAAACAGGGTAGTGTTTTATTTTCACCCGACCAGCAAACACTACCGAACTAGTAAAGAGATGATTTTTGAACTGAAAACAACAGACAGCGGCAGCAAAGCGCGTGCAGGAGTGATCACTACCGGCCATGGCGTTATCGAAACACCCATTTTTATGCCGGTAGGTACAGTAGGCAGCGTGAAGGCTGTAACGCAGGAACAGTTGCGTACAGACATCAATGCACAGATTATACTGGGTAATACCTATCACTTATATCTCAGACCCGGTCTGGAAGTACTTTCCAAAGCAGGTGGATTACATAAATTCAATGGCTGGGAACGCCCCCTTTTAACTGACAGCGGTGGTTACCAGGTATTTTCCCTGGCTGCCAACCGTAAAATAAAGGAAGAAGGTTGCATGTTCCAGTCACATATTGATGGTTCCCGCCACCTTTTCACACCGGAAAATGTAATGGATATCCAGCGTACCATCGGGGCCGATATCATTATGGCCTTCGATGAATGCCCGCCTTACCCTTCCGAATACCGCTATGCAAGAAAATCAATGGAACTGACCCACCGCTGGTTAGACCGCTGCATCAAACGCATGGCCGAAACGGAACCGGCCTATGGACATGAACAAACCCTGTTCCCCATCGTTCAGGGCAGTACCTATAAGGACCTCCGTACTATCTCTGCTACAGAAATCGCTGCCCGGGAATGCGCCGGGAATGCGATCGGGGGCCTTAGTGTAGGTGAGCCGGAAGAAGATATGTACGAAATGTGCGGCCTGGTATGCGATATCCTGCCGGCACATAAACCCCGCTATCTCATGGGGGTGGGCAACCCCTGGAACATATTGGAAAACATTGCATTGGGCGTAGATATGTTCGATTGCGTAATGCCAACACGTAACGGTCGTAACGGTATGCTGTTCACCTGGGAAGGCGTCATCAACATCAAGAATAAGAAATTTGCTACTGACTTTACACCGGTAGCAGAAAGTACTAACTGCTTTGCCAGCCGCCAGTACTCAAAAGCCTATCTGCGCCACCTGTTCGCTGCCGGGGAAATCCTGGGCATGCAACTGGCCAGCATCCATAACCTGGCCTTTTACCTGGAACTGGTGAAAGAAGCAAGAAAACAGATACTGGCAGGTACTTTTGCTCCATGGAAGGAAAAAATGGTGCCGCAGCTGAAAACAAGGCTGTAGGCATCCGGCCAAATGTTATAGAATTGCTAATAGCCTATTCTTTATAGCATTTCGGAGCGGCCCTTTCATATTATTTATTATTTTGCCTATATATTATGACTAAGATCGACTGGTATATATTACGCAAGTTCATAAGTACCTTCATTTATTCGCTGTCAATCCTGTTGGTTATCTCTATCGTGATAGATATAACTGAAAAGATCGATGACTTCATGAACAGTAACCTGTCCTTTTACAGGATAGTGGTAGACTATTACTTTGGTTTTATCCCATATATAGCTGCCCTGTTATTCCCCCTGTTCATCTTTATATCAGTGATCTTCTTCACCTCTAAAATGGCGTACCGTACAGAAATTGTGGCCATTTTATGCAGCGGCGTCAGCTTCCGCCGCTTCTTACGCCCTTACTGGATAGGTGCTTTTTTATTCGGAGGATTATTATGGGCAGGTAACCGCTGGACCGTACCCACCGCCAACCGTATAAGGAATAAATTCGAAAACGTATATGTAGACAGGAAAAAAGCCCAGGAAAATCTGTACGATAAAACCATGCGTATAGACAGCTTTACCTATGTCACTTTCGGTTCCTACGATCCTAACTATAAAAGTGGGGGGAACTTTTTACTGGAAGATATCCGTGGTCAGCAAATGGACCTGAAAATGAAGGCCGACCGTATCACCTGGGATTCCGTTTCAGGAAAATGGAAGCTCAGCTTCGTCACTATCCGTACCATCAACGGGCTGAAAGAACATTGGATCAACAGTCCGGATACGGCTATAAAGATTCCTCTCCGGCCGGAAGAAATGAAGGAGGAGAAGAATAAAGAGCAGTCCATGACCACACCGGAACTCAATAAATACATCCACAGGGAGGAACTGAAAGGGGCCGAAGGCCTCAATGTATTGTACGTAGAACGTTACCGCCGTACCTCTTCCGCTGCCGCTGTCGTCATTTTAACACTCATCGGCGCCATTATCGCATCCAAAAAAGTAAGGGGAGGAAGTGGGTTGCACCTGGCGGTAGGAATTGTCATCAGTGCCAGTTATATCATCTTTTTACAATTCTCCACGGTGTTTTCGATTAAGGCCTCGCTGAATCCGCTGCTGGCAGTCTGGATACCTAATGTAATGTTCGGGATCCTGGCTTTCTGGTTGTATTTCAGGGCCCCTAAATAAAAATTCACATTTCTTTAATACATTGCTTACACAATAAACGTATCTTTTAGTAAATTGATAGCCAATTGTTTATGATTTTATCAAACGGTAAGTCCCTTCTTTTACATGATCGGGAACTGCTAAGTTCATTAACAAATCATTACTTTTGACAATCGATCGATTTTTTGTTACTATTACCAAATCAACAGTTTAAAATGGGGTATATAAAAGAAAAATTCAAGGTAAAGGCCGATGAGCTCAACGCTGAAATAAAAGACCTCGTGAAGAACCATGGCACCAGGAAGATAGAAGACGTTACGCTTGCACAGGTTTACCAGGGAATGCGGGGCATTACGGGTTTGGTTACAGAAACATCCTTACTGGATGCTAATGAAGGGATCCGTTTCCGTGGTTACTCCATTCCTGAATTACGTGAAAAAATGCCAAAGGCGCCAAATGGTGCAGAACCATTGCCCGAAGGTCTGTTTTACCTGATGCTGATAGGTGAATTACCTACCGAAGCTGACGTTCAACATTTATCCAGCCAGTGGGGCCGCCGTTCACATGTACCCAACCACGTTTTTGATGCTATCGAAGCGCTGCCTGTAAGTACGCACCCTATGACCATGTTCACAGTAGGGGTGATGGCGATGCAAACTGAATCTGCTTTTGCAAAAGCTTATGGGGAAGGGATCAATAAAAAAGACTACTGGAGTTATATGTACGACGATGCAATGGACCTCATTGCCCGTCTGCCACGTATAGCCGCATATATCTATCGCCGTAAATATAAAGGGGGTAATCATATTCAGCCAAACGGCCTGCTGGACTGGGCTGGTAACTTTGCTCACATGCTGGGTTACTCAGACGAAGGGTTCAGGGAACTGATGCGCCTGTACATGACCATTCACGCAGACCATGAAGGTGGTAACGTGAGTGCACACACCACCCACCTGGTAGGTTCTGCCCTCAGCGATGCTTACTTATCGTTCGCTGCTGGTATGAATGGCCTTGCAGGTCCGTTGCATGGCCTGGCTAACCAGGAAGTAATCAAGTGGATGCTTAGCATGCGGGAAGAACTGGGCGGCGGTATCCCTACCAAAGAACAGATCACTGATTATGTAAAGAAAACATTGTCAGAAGGTAAGGTAGTACCAGGTTATGGTCACGCCGTACTGCGTAAAACCGATCCACGTTTTACCGCGCAAATGGAGTTTGCAAAGAAACACCTGGCAGATGATGAACTCGTAAACATCGTTTGGCTGGTATACGAAACAGTACCGCCAATCCTGGAAGACCTGGGTAAGGTAAAGAACCCATGGCCTAACGTAGATGCACATTCCGGTGCCCTGCTGGTACATTACGGAATGGTAGAATACGAATTCTATACTGTACTGTTTGGCGTTTCCCGTGCATTGGGTGTACTGGCTTCCCTCTGTTGGGACCGTGCATTAGGGTTCTCTCTCGAAAGACCAAAATCCGTTACTACAGAGTGGATGAAACAGTTCGTGGAAGGAAAAGTAGAAGCAGAATAAATAATAGTCTGACTGAACTCCCTTTTTGTAACAAATTCAAAGCTCCGTCAGGAGCGACGCATTTGTAGAAAAATATTGATACCTTTTTTAATTGACTCCGTAGGAGCCTCCTGATATTCACGATTTAGGAGACTCCTATGGAGTCTGTGTTTTGTTGTTTAAATTGTTTTCTGCAAACACGTCGCTCTTATTGTAGTATTTAACTGGGCTTTTGGGTCTCCCTCCTTATTTTTGTACCCAAATAATATAATCATCACAACCGTCACTTCCATATTATCCAGTCCGATAGAGTATCTGAAAGGCGTAGGCCCGCAGAAAGGAGAACTGCTGCGCAAAGAAATCAACCTGCATACTTTCAGAGACCTGCTCGATTATTTTCCATTCAGGTATGTAGACCGTACCAAAGTGGAAAAGATCATCAGCCTGCATGCACAGATGGATTACGTACAGATAAGAGGACGTATCACCCGCCTGGAAGTGATAGGAGAGAACCGCGCTAAAAGACTCGTGGCTACCCTCAAAGATGAAACAGGGGAGATGTCATTGATCTGGTTTCAGGGATGGCAGTGGATGGAGAAATCCTTACAGCTGAATGTGGCCTATCTCGTGTTTGGTAAGCTCTCCCTGTTTAATGGTTACCTGCAGATGTCTCATCCGGAAATGGAGCTGCTGACCGGCGAAACAGTGACCGGTAAACAATTCCTGGAACCGGTGTATTATACTACTGAAAAACTGAAAGCCCGCGGCCTCACCGCCAAAGCAATCGGCAAGCTTTCCAAAAACCTGCTGGAGCTGATGTCGCCGAATGAAATTCAGGAAAACATCCCCAAACCGGTATTAGAACAATACCGGCTGATGGACCGCTCAAAGGCATACTTTAAAATCCATCTTCCTGCAGGGGAAGAGGATGCGCAGCAGGCCAGGCGCCGCCTGAAATTCGAAGAACTTTTCCTGGCACAGATCAGGATCTGCCGCCTTAAAATAAGAAGACAGCAATCGTCTCACGGGTTCATCTTTAACCTCGTGGGCGATACATTCAATACTTTCTATAATGAACACCTGCCCTTTACACTCACCGGTGCACAAAAGCGCGTACTGAAAGAGATCCGGCAGGATACTGTAACAGGCCGGCAGATGAACCGCCTGATACAGGGAGATGTAGGTAGCGGTAAAACAATGGTGGCATTGTTAACCATGCTGCTGGCAGTAGACAATGGTTTCCAGGCCTGCCTCATGGCCCCGACGGAAATATTATCACAACAGCATTATAAAAGCATTTCAGAATTATTGGAGAAAATGCCTGTAAAAGTGGCATTGCTTACCGGTAATGTAAAAGGTAAAACACGTAAACAGATTCTTAAAGATGTGGCTTCCGGAGAAATCAACCTGCTGATAGGTACACATGCCCTGCTGGAAAACCAGGTGGAATTCCGTAACCTGGGAATGGCAATTGTAGATGAACAACACCGTTTTGGTGTTGCGCAACGTGCCCGGCTGTGGCAAAAAAACGTCATACCGCCACACATCCTGGTAATGACGGCTACGCCTATCCCGCGAACGCTGGCTATGACCGTCTACGGAGACCTTGATGTCTCCGTGATCGATGAGCTGCCACCAGGCCGTAAACCGATTACTACCGTACATCGTACTGAATTTCAACGCCCCCAGGTAATGGACTTTATCAGGGAACAAATTCAGAAAGGTCGCCAGGCATATATCGTATACCCGTTAATTGAAGAATCGGAAACCATGGACTACGAAAACCTGATGAAGGGATACGAAGAAGTAAAAGCCTTCTTCCCCGAACCCAGGTTCTATATCAGTATGGTACACGGACGTCAGCCCGTGGCCATGAAAGAGGCCAACATGCATCGTTTTGTAACCGGTGATACCCAGATTATGGTGGCTACCACCGTAATAGAAGTAGGCGTAAACGTACCTAATGCATCCGTGATGGTGATTGAGAGTACCGAACGTTTTGGGCTCTCGCAGCTGCACCAGTTAAGGGGTAGGGTGGGGAGAGGAGCGGAACAGTCTTTCTGTATCCTTATGACAGGCAACAAGCTAGGCCATGATAGTAAAGAACGTATACAGGTGATGGTGCAAACCAACGACGGTTTCGTGATTTCAGAAAAGGATATGGAATTACGTGGTCCGGGAGATATCGAAGGTACCCGCCAGAGTGGATTGCTTGATCTGAAACTGGCGGATATTGTGGCCGACAGGGCCATCCTTGAAGCTGCCAGAGCCAGCGCAGAGAAAATTTTACAGGAAGACCCTGATCTTTCTATGCCGGAAAACCAGCCTTTACAACAATTTTTGGCCGCACAACTGGGAAAATCTCAGTGGAGTAAAATTTCTTAACCTCTTTTTACGTTTATTATATTAATCCACCCCGGTTAACTGGTATAATAAAAGCGTAAACTTTAAACTCCGAGCTGTTTTAAGCATCTAAAAATCAGCTTACCGGTTTCAGGAATTATAAATCGTAAATAATGCTAAGGTTGGCGCTGTTATTGCGGTAACAATTGTACCATTCTCTGCGTTTATAAGTAATATAACTTGTTTTCCAGGACAAAAATTAAATCTATTCCGTTGAATTTTACTTTCCCTATAGGCTGTTTAGCTTTTGTTTTTTCGCTGTTTACCAGCGAACAGGCTGTGGCACAGGCGCAAACACAGACATTTTATGATAATACGCCTTTGCAGTTCACAGAGAATAAAGGACAGTGGAGCGGTGACTTTTTATACAAGACAGATATGGGAGGCGGTGCGGCTTTTTTAAAGCGTACCGGTTTTGTATTTGTACTGCAGGATAAGGCCGACTTTGAAAAGCTGACAGAAAGAGTACATGGTCACGCAAATCTCAGCGATACCATCATTTACCTCGATCCGTCAGGTGGTTCTTCCTTTAAACCTGCCAGCCCTGTTACTACTACTGCTGCTACTGCAGCCGTTCTTCAGCCGGGTGTGATGCCAGATGTAAAAGGGCATGCCTATGAAGTAACATTCTTAAACGCAGCGGCCAATCCACAGATCATACCTGATAAAGCGGCAGACAGTTATGCCAATTATCTCATCGGAAATGATAAATCAAAATGGGCTTCTAACGTAAAATCTTATCAGCTTGTTAATTACAAATCATTATATCCTGGTATAGATATGCAGGTGTATTCAGAATCATCTGTATTGAAGTATGACCTTATCGTGCAACCTGGCGCAGATCCTTCGCAGATCCTGCTGCAATACACAGGCGTAGATAAAATGGAGATTAAAAAAGAGCAACTGGTCATCACTACTTCTGTAGGTATGATCACAGAACAAATGCCTTTTGCTTACCAGTATATTGATAATCAACGTGTATCCGTAAAGGTTTCTTATGCGTTAAGTGGTAATAAACTGCACTTTAAGGTGTCTGGTAAATACAATGAGGCTTTTCCGCTGGTCATAGATCCTTCTTATATCTTCTCTACCGTATCCGGTTCCAAAGCAGATAACTGGGGCTTTACCGCTACCTACGACGGGCAAGGCTGCCTCTATGGGGGGGGTATCGTCTTTGACGTCGGCTATCCTACTACTACCGGTGCTTTACAAACTACTTTTCAGGGTGGCAGTTTTGATATCGGTATCAGTAAATTCTCTTCTAACGGACGTAAATTGCTGTATGCTACCTACGTAGGTGGTAATGGTGCAGAACAGCCACATAGCCTGTTCGTGGATGCTGCAGGGGAGTTAGTGATCTCCGGAAGAACAACCTCAACTAATTACCCGGTTACTAATACCGTTGGTACCAGGGGCCGTTGGGATATAGCCATCACTAAACTGAATGCAGCAGGTTCCGGTATTATCGGTTCCCTGATTATTGCCAGTCCGGATGATGATGCTGTAAACATCAACGAAGACCGTAAAACAGGTACTTCTGTATTACTGCGTAACTATGGGGATGATGCCCGCAGTGAAGTGGTCATCGATGGTGCCGGTAATATTTATGTAGCCAGTTGCACGCGCTCTGCCAGTTTCCCGGTAACACCCGGTGTTTTCCAGCCAACTTTTGGTGGTTCACAGGATGGTGTGGTGATGAAAATAGATCCTACCTGTAATAACCTGGTATGGGCCAGTTATATTGGAGGTAGCAAAGAGGATGCTGCTTATGTGCTGGCTTTGGATGGCATGAATAGCTTATATGTGGCAGGAGGTACTGCCAGTAACAACTTCCCGATAAAAGGCAGCCCGATATACAACAGTTACCGCGGAGGTGTTTGTGATGGTTTTGTGGCTCATCTTTCCACAGATGGTAAAACGTTATTGCAGAGTACCTACATGGGCTCTGCCAGCGCTGCTGCAGACCAGGTATATGGTATACAGATGGATGCCAAAGGCTTTGTTTATATCATGGGTACAACGGAAGGCTCCTGGCCGAGCGTTCAGCCTGCCGGTACAGCTACTTTCTATAACGATAATTCCAAACAGTTCATTGCTAAATTGAAACCAGACCTGTCTGCATTTGTATACTCCACTACTTTCGGTAAGGTGGCATCTACGCCAAGTATCTCTCCGGTAGCCTTCCTGGTAGACCGTTGCGAGAACGTGTATGTATCCGGATGGGGTGGGGGTATCAATACCGCTTTACATTATTCTAATTCAAATACTGCCGGTTTACGTACGAAGAATGCTTTGCAGAGTACAACTGATAGTCAGGACTTCTACTTTTTCGTATTACAGCGCGATGCTACCGATGTACTGTTTGCCAGTTACTTTGGTGGTAATGGTACTTACGAACACGTGGATGGTGGTACCAGCCGTTTCGACCGTAACGGGGTGATATATCAGGCAATCTGTGCATGGTGCCCAAGTGGTAACTCCGACTTCAGGCCCCGTTATCCGACTACGCCAGGCGCATATTCTACTACCCAGCCTAGAGACTGTAACCTGGGCTGCCTGAAAATTGCGTTTAACCTGGATGGCGTAAAAGCAGGTATTAAAACAATAGACAGGAAAACGAATTACTGCGTACCTGCCGATATCACTTTTATAGATACTACAGGAACACCTGCAGTAACCTGGACCTGGAATTTCGGGGACGGTTCTGCTCCTGTATCCGGTACCAATGATACTATTCAGCATTCATATGGTGCTCCGGGTAACTATACAGTTACACTGATAAAATGTGACCCCTCCAGTTGTAATGGTTGTGATACTTCCAGCCTGTTGCTACGTATCCGTACAGACGAGGCGAAATTCAATATGACTGCTACCCGGCAACCACCTTGCCAGGCGCTGAGTTACTTATTTAATCTTATCAGTACACCACCAAAACCTTATCAGTCCAATTCATTTGTACTTGATTTCGGGGATAATACAGCGCCTGTTACAGTAGGCCCTGCTAACTTCCCATATGCACACCAATATGTAGTAGAAGGAGTATACAACGCCACACTAACACTGGTGGACAGCAATTATTGTAATGCACCGCAAACCGATACGGTTACCTTGCGTGTAGCCGCTAATGTAGTCCCTTCCTTTGTAGCACCGGATAGCTCTTGTGTACCTGCTACCATTACATTTGAGAATACCAGTAAGGGAGGTGAAACCTTTGCATGGGATTTCGGGGATGGCAGTACCTCTACAGATGTAAGCCCTACGCATGTTTACATGAATGCGAATGCTTATTCTGTTAGTCTGATCGTAACAGATAACAATACCTGCAACAAAATAGATAGTATCAGGAAGGTGATCAATGTATTCCCGCCGCCAACAGCCGACTTTAGCTATTCACCAACTAAACCGGTGGAGAATACACCAATAAGTTTCTTTAACCAGTCTTCTCCTGATGCAGTCAGCTACATCTGGGAATTCGGCGACGGTAACGGATCTCACGAAACCAACCCTGTTTACCAGTATAACAAAACAGGTGTATACGATGTATACCTGATTGCCACCAACCGCACCGGATGTACAGATACCGTACATAAACAGGTAAGTGCTATTGTAATACCTTTGTTCGATATCCCTTCTGCTTTCTCACCAAACAGGGATGGAGTGAACGATGTATTCCTGGTGAAAGGTTTTGGTATTGCCAAGTTTAGTATGAAAATATTTAATCGCTGGGGTCAGCTGATGTTTGAATCAAATGATCCTGCTGTAGGATGGAACGGGGCCTTCAACGGAAACCTTCAGCCTATGGATGCATATGCCTATGTAATCAACGTAGAGTTTAGTGACGGCACTGCAGCGACCAAAAACGGAAGTGTAACCTTGTTAAGATGATGGACATGAAGCAGATTGTAAAATACATAGCCGGTTGTTCAATGCTGCTCATCGCAGTATTGCAGGGCAACGCCCAGGACCTGCATTTCTCGCAGTATTTCAACTCGCCGCTTACTACCAACCCTGCTAATACAGGATTTATTCCGGACGGTAATTACCGGATAGGTATTAACTACCGCGATCAGTGGGCCAGCATCCCTGTGCCCTATAAAACGATGTCTGCATTCGGCGATTTCCAGTTGTTCCGCGACAGACTGGAATATGGCTGGGTAGGTGTAGGAGGGGTGATCCTGCGCGATGTGGCAGGTACGGGTAATCTTACTTCCACCAAGGTATATGGCTCTGTTGCCTATCACCAGTTGCTGGGGCAAAGCAGTCTGTTATCATTAGGTTTTAACGTGGGGTCTGCCAGTAAAAGGGTAGATGTTACCAAACTCACATTCGGCGATCAGTGGAATGGAAAGTTCTTCGATGCGCAGGTGCCTACGGCAGAGCCTTTCAACCAGACGAAGATCAGTTATTTTGATATGCAGGTAGGGATGAACTACGCCTATTTCCCTACGGAAAATATTTACATCAATGCAGGGATGTCGGTACAGCATATTAACAAACCAAGAGAAACATTTTATGCAAGCGATAACCAGATAGCGCGTCGTTATATAGGTTTCCTGAATGCAAGCCTGAAAGTAAGTGATAAAGTGATACTGAACCCTTCTGCATATTACTCAAGACAAATCACGTCTCATGAAATAGTATTTGGTGGTAATGCAGCTTACAATCTTTCCGGGAACGGTGATAAACAGTTGTATGGCGGTCTTTATTACCGTATGCATGACGCCGCAGTATTCCTGGTAGGTTACCAGTTATCAAATGTAAAACTGATGTTTAGTTATGATGTTACCACATCTTCGATAGCACAGGCCAATAACCGCCGTGGTGCTTATGAAATAGGCATCGTATACACAGGGATTTATCCTAACCGCAGTTTCTCCAATGCGAAGAGAGCTGCGTTGTGCCCTTCATTTTAACAACATACATTAAAGAAGAAATAAAACCATTTTAAAAGGAGAAGTATGAAACGTTTATTGTTATGTCTGTTATTGGTAACAGCAGTACATTTCGCAGAGGCCCAGTATTACAAAACAGACACTACTACCGCAGCACCCACTAAGAAAAAAGTTGACCCTTCCCGTATTATCATAGGCGGATCACTTGGATTAGCATTCGGAGATTATACCAATATCAATATTTCGCCGCTGATAGGTTACCGTATTTCGCAGTTATTTGCTGCCGGTATCAATATCAATGCACAATATGGTTCAGAGCGATTAAGCAATTACAGCAATATAACCACTCAGCGCAACCAGTATACCATCTTTGGAGGAGGCGTATGGGGCCGTGTATACCCGGTTGATTTCCTGTTCATACATGTACAGCCGGAATATAATGCAGTAAGCCTGAAAAGTACTTTCTACGATCCTAAGACGATCGTTAAGGATCACTATGGCGTACCCAGCCTGCTGATGGGAGGTGGGTATTCACAACCGGTAGGTGGTCGTGCAGCTTTCAGCATCATGGCATTGTATGACGTATTGCAGGATAGCAGATCTCCTTACCAGAATGGATTAATATTAAGGATAGGAGCCAGTTTGGGCATATAAAATCCAATGTTACTTTAATTGTGATGGTGCATCGCACCATCACAATTAAATATAGTAAAGAAGTTTAAGGAGTAATCGTTTCTATACTGCCATCCTCATTATAATGTAACTCAGTAACTTTTACATTACGCAGGTACGTTTTACCGGACAGTTGAACATCGTGATAAAAAAGATACCATTTCCCGTCTTTCTCAATAATAGAGTGGTGGCTGGTCCAGCCTTCAACAGGTTTTAATATGACGCCTTTATATGTAAATGGTCCATAAGGATTATCACCAATGGCGTAGCAGAGTTTATGAGTGTCTCCTGTGGAGTAGGAGAAGTAATATTTACCCTTGTATTTGTGTACCCATGAAGCCTCAAAAAAACGTTTGTCATTATCTTTCTCTTTAAAAAGATCACCCTTTTCATCAATCAGCTTTATCTCTTTCACAGGGGTGGCAAAACTTTTCATGTCAGGCGTAAGTTGAGCGATACGGGGTAATATGGCCTGATCATCGGGTTTGCGGTTACCTTTTGATGAGTCATATTGATTATTGTTCCAACGTTGTAGCTGTCCGCCCCAGATGCCACCAAAGTATAGATAGTATTTCCCGTCGTCATCGCGGAACACACAGGGATCAATGCTATAGCTGCCTTTAATGGGTGTTTTTTCTGCCTTGAAAGGGCCTTCCGGTTTAGAGCTGCTGGCAACGCCGATATGAAAAATATCCTGACTGTCCTTCACAGGAAAAAAGAGGTAGTAAGTATTATTGGCAAAGGCAGCATCCGGTGCCCACAACTGGCGGTGCGCCCATGGAATATTTTTTATATCAAGTGCTACTCCGTGGTCTGTAACATGCCCCCCGACTGAATCCATAGAAAGCACATGGAAGTCTCTCATATCGAAATGGCTGCCAAGATCGTCTTCAGGTACACCGGTAGCAGTATCATGTGAGGGATAGATATAAATTCTTCCGTTAAATACATGGGCAGATGGATCTGCCGTGTAAATATGCGTGACAAGTGGTTGGGAAAGATATTTTTTTTCCGGGCTTTTGACGGTTGTTGTATCCGTCGTCTGCTTTGGTACGGATTGATTGCAGCTGCAAATTGTACTTGCTGTAATAAAGGTGAACAGATAACGCAGGGAATTCATATGTAGTTTTTTTTTAGCCTTTTAGCAATGTCATAAATGGTGCCATCCCGCTCGTTGTCATAACTGGAATTTGGACGCTTATAAAGCTAAATTAAACTTTTTTGAAAATAAACTACACAATCGGTTGCGTTTTTCAAAAATGTCCTTAATTTAGCGCCCGAAGAATAAAGCGATTAGTTTGTTAGGCCCAGAACATGTTAATCCGCCTGTATTTATCAGTTCCGAAATTTAATAAGATTCCCGTTTGAAAACCAATGTTTTCTTCCAGACAGAACAACAATAATGCCCTTTGTATACAATCGGTTGCATATTCCATGGCTATTTTTAAACTCTTAATTCACTTGTTATGAAGCTTTTGCCAGGAGCCTTTTTTCGAATCTGTTCGGCTCCCAAAAAACTTTTACTTACCGTAATTTTATTTCCGGTCTTTATCATTGTAAATGCTCAAAGCAGTAAACCCATACAGGGTAAGGTTACTGACGATACGGGGCAACCACTGCCAGGCGTTACGATTGCCGTGAAAAATTCCAATCGCGGTACCGTTACCACTGCTGATGGTACTTATAAAATCAATGCTTCGGCTGGTGAGGTACTTACTTTTACATTTATAGGGCATACAACAGGAGAACGTACGGTAGGAAGCGGTTCACAGTATGATATCAGTCTTGCACCTCAGTCTCAGTTATTAGAGCAGATGGTAGTAATCGGTTATGGCAGCCAGCGGAAAAGTTCATTAACCGGTTCAGTCGCATCTGTAAGTAGCAAAACCATCAATGAACTTCCTGTAGCAAGTGTACAACAGGCATTGCAGGGCCGTGTGGCAGGCGTAACCGTTACCAACAATGGTGCGCCGGGTTCAGACCCTATCGTAAGAATCAGGGGGATCAGTTCTATCAGTTATGCATCGGATCCGCTGTATGTGATTGACGGCTTTCCTACCTCCAATCTTGCCAATTTCGATAGCAAGGATGTACAGTCTGTGGAAGTATTGAAAGATGCAAGTGCCGCCGCAATTTACGGCTCAAGGGCTACCAATGGGGTAGTTATTCTTACAACAAAAAAAGGCAGCAGGGATGGTAAGCCACATTTCAATTTTGATGCTTATACCGGTGTGCAGTCTGCCTGGAAAAAAGTAGACCTGTTGAATACACAACAATACCTGTTGTATGAAAGAGCGCTGAATGGTGCTGCCGGCATTGCTAAACCACCCAGGCTGGCAGATGCTGCTTTTAATCAACCCATTTACGATGGTACTTCACAAACATATGCGCAAACAAATACCAACTGGCAGGATGCCTATTTTAAGAGCGGTCTTATTGCACAAACTAATTTATCCGTGAATGGAGGCGATGAAAAGTCCCGCTATTATATTTCCGGTGGTTACTTTAAACAGGATGGTATCACACAGGGCGTAAATTACCAACGGGGTAATTTCAGGATCAATTCCGAACATAATCTGAGCAAAGCCATTACATTAGGCCAGAACCTCTTATTGTCATATTCAAAACAACGTTATGATAATACGTCGGGTAACAGAACGCGTATCGCAAACATAGTAAGAGCGCTTCCTTACCTGCCGGTGCATGACCCAACCACACAGGGTGGTTACCGGAATGCGGAGAACAGTGTAGATGGCGCTGACCCTACCAATCCTGTTGAAGATGCATTACTTTTAGGAGATGCACACCGTCAGATATTTAAACTGCTGGGAACGGTATATGCGCAGGTAAACATCACGCCCTGGCTTAATTTCAGATCCACCTTTGGTACTGATTATGTAACAAATTTCCAGCACGAGTTTCTCCCTGTCTTTAATGATAAGGGAAGGAGTGCCACCGTTGCTACCATCACTGATCAGCGGACTAACAGAACTACCTTATTATTCACAGAGCAATTAACTTTTGATAAAACATTCGGAAAGCACCATGTAAATGCGGTGGCTGTTTTTGAAAGACAAGGTGCACAGAACTTCGGTGAATCACAACGAGGAAATCAAAGTACAAATGCTATAGAAACATTTGTGGGTGCAACAAATGTGTCTTCCTACTCGTCCAGAACAGCATCGCTTATTCAGTCTTATATCGGCAGACTGAATTATGAATTTGCCGGGAAATACCTGTTGAGTGGTGCCATCCGCCGTGATGGTTTATCTGTATGGGCACCAGGTCGTAAAATTCAAAGTTTTCCTTCCTTTTCTGCAGGATGGAGATTAGACCAGGAGGCTTTCATCAAACCTGTTACAGCTATATCTGAATTAAAGTTAAGAGGCGGTTGGGGCGTTACCGGTTTAAATGCGATTGGCGTTTTTCCTATCTTGCAAAACTCCGTTCTTAATAATGAATATCCATGGCAGGGAGTCGTTCTGGCCAATGGTGCCAGCTATCCTTTTGGTAATACCCTCACCCCAGGAAATGCTTCGTATTATAACCAGCTGGCCAACAGCAATCTCGAATGGGAAAAAACAAAGCAGGTCAATATTGGTTTTGACCTCGGTTTGTTCAATAACAAAATAACATTAACGGCTGAGTGGTATCGCAGGCAAACAGATAATCTTATCCTCACGATTCCCACACCTGGAAGTTTTGGCTTTGCCGGCACGGGGTCAGATCAGAATGCTGCTTCGATGAGAAATACGGGTATTGATATACAGTTGGGTTATAACAAAACAACAGGTGCCTTTACATGGAATCTTAATGGGAACATCGGCTTCATCAGAAACAAAATTTTAAGCCTTAATACATCCAGTGCAACCATTGATGCGGGATCAGACGCAGATTTCGGTAATGGAAATATTACACGTACTATCGCAGGACAGCCCATTCAGTCCTTTTATGGATATGTAACAGATGGTATCTTCCAGAGTCAGGAGGATGTCAATAAAGCCCCTGTGCAATTATCAGGTACTAATCCTGCAAAATCAACTTCAGCAGGAGATATCCGGTTCAAGGACCTGAATAAAGATGGAAAAATAACAGCAGACGACCGCACTTTCCTGGGTTCTTATATCCCCGACTTTACTTATGCACTCAATTACAGCGGCGCGTATAAAAATTTCGATATTTCGCTCTTTTTTCAGGGTGTACAGGGCAATAAAATATATAATGGTACAAGAGTGCTGAGGGAAGGAATGGCGCGCTTGTTTGGTGCCGGAACAGAAGTACTGAATGCATGGACGGCTGATCATACCAATACTGATATTCCAAGAGCTATAAGCGGAGATCCTAATCAGAATGCCCGTGTATCAGACCGCTGGATAGAGGACGGTTCTTACCTGAGACTAAAGAATGTGATTATCGGATATAACATCCCCCAGTCAACTTTGCGTTCGTTAACGAAGGGTACGATCAATAGTTTCAGGCTGTATATCTCTTCTCAGAACCTGCTCACATTTACCCGCTATAAAGGCTGGGATCCCGAAATAGGTTCGAAGAATACAACGCTTACAAATGGTATCGATTATGGACAATACCCGTCCGCAAGGTCTTTTCAGTTTGGCCTGCAGGTAGGTTTTTAAAAAAGAACAATCATGAAGAAAAATAATATAATTATAGCGGGTCTTTTAATGATGGCGCTTGCCTGCAATAAAGATCTGGATAAAACAAACCCAAGTTATGCTGCGCTCGATGGCTACTTTAAGAACAGCAGTGAATTGCTGAGTGGTACCAATGCTATTTATTCTACAGTGCATGGTGGTTACCTGGTAGCACGGGAGTGGTTTTTCCTGGAAGACCTCAGAAGTGATGATGTAAGTTCAGGTGGTAGTCAGCTTGAAGTGCCCCGTGCACAAATTCTGAATGGTGCCATTACGGCGGATAATTCGGTTATGAATAGTGTTTGGAATGGTCTTTACACTGTTATACATCGCGCTAATACAGTGATCGGCAGTGCTCCGAATGTTACAGACAATGATGCTGTTCGTGATCAGTGTGTTGCTCAGGCAAAGTTCTTAAGAGGTTGGGCTTATTTTGAACTGGTAAGTCTTTGGGGCCCTGTGCCTCTGTATAAAGAGGTAGTAAAGAAGTCTGACGAATATCAGGCAAGAGCCACAGAAGATGATGTCTATAAACTAATCATACAGGATTTTAAAGACGCAGCAGCCATGTTAGCCACAACTTATTCTTCGGCAGAACAAGGCCGGGTTACCGCTGGCGCAGCTAATGCAATGCTGGGAAGAGTATATATGCAAAAAGGAGATTATGCAGCAGCAAAAGAAGCACTGCTAAAGGTAACCGGCTCAGGTCTTTATCATCTTATAGATAATTTCAGTGATAACTTTCTGGAAGAAACTGAATTCAATGCGGAATCTATCTGGGAAACAGTTTATATTGATAAAGGCGATAACGCTTTTGATTGGAATGGTACAAATGACGGTGCGGGTATTGCCCAATCCACTATACGCAATCAGGAGTATTGTCCGCTTTCGTGGAGGAATCTTATTCCGTCAGACAAATTCCTGAATGAGTTTGAGAATACAGCAACCGGCGCTGCTAAAACAGATCCCCGTTATAAGGCAACCGTTTATGAAACAGGTGATAAGTTCAATAATAATACAGATGTATTGACAGATGGTATGCAAAATGGGAATGCTTCTACCGTGAATGGCGTAACAAAAAAGGTGAGCTGGCGTAAATTTATGCTTATCTATAAGCAAAGTGTTTCCACTGCTAACTATCATCCGGGAGGTAATAATCAGCGCATGATCCGTTATGCGGAAGTGTTATTGATGCTTGCTGAATGCGAGAATGAATTGGGTAATACTGCCGTTGCCGTAAATTATTTAAATGAGGTGAGGGACAGGCCTTCTGTTGCCATGCCACATTATCCTACTACACAATTCCCGGTGTCCAATAAAGACCAGGTGACCAAAGCTATTATGCATGAAAGGACAGCCGAACTCGGAGATGAGCAGGTTCGTAACCGCGATATCCTGAGATGGCGTAAAAAAGGCTATTTCGCAACAGAGCCGATCAGTTATTTCAGAAAGAACAGGGATGAATTATTACCATTACCTCAGCAGGAAATTGATAATAATCCGAAACTTGACGCAAACGGTATCAACAAACAAAATCAGGGTTATTAAGGTAAACTTTGGCATGGGGCTGCGCCCCAATGTCATTGAGTTATATAATCCGGCTTAACTTAAAGTCATTGATATAAAATCTGTAAATTCTTATAAACAGGAGGCTCCGTAAGGAGCCTTTTTTTTGTATATTACAATGGCCACCTGAGCAATCATATGATAATCCACGTTAAATGAAAGCCCCTGCTTACATTTTCAAACAATATTAAAGTTACCGTTATGCTATGGATTAAAATTATGCGGCTGTCCGGAAACGGCAGTTGCATGTTCATAACGTGTTAAATGTTAAGCAGGTTTCTTTTGAGTTACCTGCTTCTTTTTGGAATTTACAGGCTGTTCACAGCGCTCTTTTCACTATTTTAGCGAACAAATAACTTTCGGCAATGAATGATCGTTTAAAGCATCTGAAGGAAAGAGACTGGACCGAGACCAAAGCACATTCAAGCTGGCAGATCTTCAAGATCATGGCAGAATTTGTAGACGGTTTTGAAGCCCTTGCCAAAATGGGACCCTGCATATCTGTATTTGGTTCTGCCCGTACCAAACAGGGAAACAAATATTATGAGCTGGCGCATGAAATCGCCCGCAGACTATCTGATGAAGGATTCGGCATCATCACCGGCGGTGGCCCCGGAGTAATGGAAGCGGCCAACAGGGGGGCACAGGAAGCAAAGGGGAAATCTGTAGGCGTGAACATCACACTGCCTCACGAGCAATACCCCAATCCATACGTAGACTACGATAAAAACCTCCACTTCGATTACTTCTTCATAAGAAAAGTAATGTTCACCAAATATTCCCAGGGCTTTATTATGATGCCCGGAGGCTTTGGAACAATGGACGAATTCTTTGAAGTAGCTACCCTGATACAAACCAAGAAGATGACGGAAACGCCCATGGTACTGGTAGGTAAAGAGTATTGGAGCGGGCTGCTGGAGTGGATCCGCAGCACTATGATGGAGAAAGAGAGCAATATTGCTCCGGAAGATCTGGGCCTGTTAAAACTGTTCGATACCGCAGATGAAGTAGTCGAATATTTCAGGGTATTTTATACCACTAATAAGTTACGGCCTAATTTCTGATGACAGATCTGTGCAATATCAAACCTGCGTTATGCGTTGAGGAATATTCGTAGGTTTGCACAAATTTAGCCCATGGAACTAATACCAGTTGCGGTAGAAGCATACGCAGAAAAATACACCAGCCCCGAGAGCGGGCTGTTACAGCGTCTGAACCGCGAAACGTATTTAAAGATAGAACAGCCGCATATGTTAAGCGGCCATCTGCAGGGCCGGTATCTGAGCATGGTAAGTCATATGATGCGTCCCTCCCGTATACTGGAACTGGGTACATACACCGGGTATTCTGCTATCTGCCTGGCGCAGGGCCTCACAGAAAATGGGATTCTGCATACGATAGATATCAATGAAGAACGGGAAGATATGTGCCGGCGGTATTTCGAAGAAGCCGGACTATCACATAAAATAAAAATGCATATTGGTAAGGCCGCCGGCATTATCACGGAGCTGGATGAGGTGTTTGACCTGGTGTTCATCGATGCTGATAAAGCAGGCTATGAACAGTATTATGATCTTGTGTGGAGTAAATTACGCCCGGGCGGATTTATACTGGCAGATAATGTATTGTATCACGGGGAAACATTGCTGGAAAATTCACAGCAGAGCAACAATGCCAAAGCAATGGTCCGCTTCTGCGAGAAAGTAGCCGCAGATGACAGGGCGGAACAATTATTACTAACGATCAGGGACGGACTCCTGATGATCAGAAAACTTGGCTGATCCCCATTAAATTCACATACATGCAACTAAAGAGATGCTTTTTAGTGGTTAGTTTTCTTATTGGCTGTATGCCATTAATGAAAGCGCAGACCATGAGTACGGAGCAGTATATAGCTACATACAAGGACGTAGCTATTAATGAGATGAAGGCAAATGGCATACCTGCCTCTATTACACTGGCGCAGGGAGTCCTGGAAACACAGTCGGGCAACGGCTGGCTGGTACAGAATTCCAACAATCACTTTGGTATAAAATGCAAGAACAACTGGACGGGCGCTACGGTTAATTATGATGATGATGCCCGCCAGGAATGTTTCCGTAAATATAATAATGCAGCGGAATCCTATCGCGATCATTCTGTATTCCTGAAAGCAAACCCGCGTTATGCATTCCTGTTCCAGTTCCAGTCGGAAGACTACAAATCGTGGGCCTATGGCCTTAAACAGGCCGGTTATGCTACCAGCAAAACCTACCCTCAGCAACTGATCAAGATCATTGAAGATTACAACTTACAACAATATACATTGCAGGCAGAAGGTGTAGTAAAAGCGGGTACATTTGAAGACAGCCGTGCAGAAAAAGATGCACGGAACAGTGATTATCTGCCTGGCCATGCTACTGCTGCCAATCCTTCTTCCGCATCTCCTGCCACCGGTACTGCCAGTATTCCCAAAGGGGTGTTCGAGATCAATGGCCGCAAAGTAATTTACGTGCCCGCAGGTACTGCGCTGATACAGGTAGCTAATGACCGTGACATAAAACTCCGTAACCTGGTCCGTTATAATGATTTACCGGATGATAATCCACTGCCGAAAGATATGTTCATCTATTTACAGAAGAAGGGCAAACAGGGTAAGGATGATTATCACATCGTAAAGGAGGGTGAAACCATGTACGATATTGCACAGGCAGAAGGTATCCAGTTGCGCTGGCTACGTCGCCGCAACAGGATGGACGAAGGCCAGGAACCAGCTGCCGGTGAGAAACTCGCCCTTGGCGGATATGCCAGCAGCACGCCCCGTCTTGCCAGACAGGCGCCCAAGGAAGACCCTACGGTAGGAGATCTTTCTCCCAAAGCGATAGTAAAGGATGTGAAAGATCAGATGGAAGCTGCCCAGCAGGCTGCTGCCCGGCAGCAAGCCGCACAACCGGTTGCAACACCTGCTCCTGCAAAGAATGACCTGCCCGCGGGTATGATGGATGACCTGAAGAAAGTAGCGGACGTGAAGCCGGTGGGAAGCAGTACAACACCTGCACCCCCTGTAACACCTGCGGCCCCTGTTGTAAAGAACAATCCGGCTCCGGCAGCCCCGGTTGTAAAACCTCCGGTAACAAATAATGCTCCTGCTCCTGTAAAAACCGGTGCAGGCCCCGTATACCATGAAGTACAGCCTAAAGAAACATTATACGGTATTGCAAAGCAATACAATGTAAGTATCGCACAGCTGCAGGAGTGGAACCACATCGAAGCCTTTGATATTAAAATAGGGCAGCGCCTTTTGGTTGGGAAAATGTAGATGTCCGAAACACGAATATATCCAAAACAGTAAACAAGATCAGATGTCTGTTATACAGGTACACGACAAGAAATTTCAACCTTACATAAACGCTGTTGATCTGCAACAGCGTATCCAGGAATTAGCTGCTGAAATCAGCAAAGACTTACAGGGCGAACGTCCTTTATTTATCGCTATCCTGAATGGCTCCTTTATGTTCGCCGCAGATGTTTTCAAATATCTTACCATAGAAGCAGAGATCTCTTTCATCAAATTAGTCTCCTACAAAGGCACTAAATCCACTGGTAACGTAGTGACCTCCATAGGTCTGGACGAAGACCTCTACGGCCGCACGGTAGTGATACTGGAAGACATTGTAGACACAGGTAAAACACTTAGCCAGTTCTTACCACAATTAGAGCACCAGCAGCCTAAAAAGCTGGTAATCGCAGCCCTGCTTACCAAACCGGAAGCATTACAGTACAAGATACCCATCGATTACCTGGGCTTTTCTGTACCCAATAAGTTCCTGCTGGGATACGGCCTGGATTATGATGGCCTGGGACGCAACCTGCCAGAGATCTATCAATTAGTAGAATAGAAATACATATTTAACCTGATAACCACGGAGATAAGGAACTGGATTGTAATACCAGCATCCCCTCACGCCCCGTCAGTTATTAAAAAATAATCAGCCTTTTTGATTATATTTATACAACGCGTATATGATATAATTAATGCAAAGGCTCTTTTTGCTGCTCGTCAGCGTAATGTTCCTTGTACCTGCAATTGCACAGAAAATCTGGATAACCGGTGCTGTTGAAGACAGTATCTCCCACAATCCCTTACCAGGAGTGACTGTTGAAGTGATCAATGACACGGCTAAAGTGAGCACCAATCAATACGGCCTTTTCCGTATTCAGGTACCCTCCAGGGATGTAGTATTGTTATTCAGGCACAATAAATATCGCCCCAAACAGGTGGCAGTAGGAAGTTATGACCGTATGCTCGTAGACATGGACACGCAGGACGGTACAGATGATCCCATCTCTAAGGCTAAAGCTATCGCAAGAGAACGTTCTTCCAACAGCTCCAATCCCAACTACGGTAACTCAGGAATGGGTATCCGTGCCTTCTTCGATGAAACTTACGGTATTCTTTATGAGAACAAATTCATCCGGACAGAAAATAAAGCTACTTCCGCCTTTGCTGTAGATGTAGATAGAGCTGCCTACAGCAATATCCGCCGCTTTGTAAAATTAAAAGAACGCATCCCCGTAGATGCCGTACGTATAGAAGAGATGGTGAACTATTTCCAGTATCACTATCCATTACCTCCGCCGGGAGAAAAACTGGCTATCTATAGCAGCTTCGCCGGCTGTCCCTGGGAACCGGCTCACCAGTTATTACAGTTAGCCGTACGTAGCGCTGCTATAAACATAGACAGCCTTCCTCCCAGTAATCTCGTATTCCTCATAGATGCTTCCGGTTCTATGGGTACGCCCAACAAACTGCCACTGTTGCAGGCTGCTTTCCGCATACTGGTCAACAACCTGCGGAAAAATGACCACGTGGCCATTGTTGCCTATGCAGGTACTCCCGGAGTAGTACTGCCCAGCACCCCCGGCAACCAAAAGGAAAAAATACTGAATGCCATCGACTATCTCAGCGCTGGTGGTGCTACGGCCGGAGAAGCCGCCATTAAACTGGCGTATCAGATAGCAGGCGAGAACTTCATAGAAGGTGGTAATAACCGTGTTATCATGGCCACAGACGGCGACTTTAACGTTGGGCAAACCAGCGATCAGGACATGGAGCAACTGATCCTCGGAAAAAAGGAAACCGGCGTCTTATTAACCTGCCTCGGCTTTGGTATGAAAGATTATAAAGATTCAAAACTCGAAACATTATCCAGTAAGGGAAATGGCAACTTCGCCTATATAGATAATCTGGAAGAAGCCAGTAAAATCTTTGCCAGGGAATTTGGCAGCACTTTGTTCACAATAGCCAAAGATGTAAGAGCAGAGGTAACATTCAACCCTGCCCGTGTAAAAGCTTACCGGCTGATAGGATATGAAAATAAAGTAATAAAGGATGAGGCGACATCCGGCGATAAGGTCTCGGGCGGTATCATTGGCCCCGGTCACTGCGCTGTCGCCATTTATGAGATCGTCCCACAGCCTGCCGGAACGGATACCATTCCAAAAGCAGGCCCTGCGACTCTTTCAGAAACGACCGCTGACGGCCCGCTTGCAGAGGTTACCCTGCACTATAAAGAAGTGGATACGGTATCACATATTGTCAATTATGAAGTCCCCGGTAAACTCGTTCCCTTCGCAGACGCAAGTTCCGACTTCCGCTTTTCAAGCGCTGTAGCGCTGCTGGGTATGTTATTGCGAAAGTCTGCCTACAAAGGCAATGGCAATAGTAAAATGGTGTTGGATATTGCTAAAGGATCACTGGCTGATGACCCCGGAGACTATAGAAAAGAATTCCTCAAGCTGGTAAAAGAGATGAAGAAATCAAGGCATTTAGAAGATTAGTTACTTAGTGATCTTATAACATTTCCTGATCAGCTTCTGCTGAAAATCGAAAGGCATCGTCTGTGCTGTTATATCCTTAATAGCAGTAGCATTTACCTGATCAGCCTCCAGTGTAAACCGCCTGTAATTATTACTGAAATAAACTGTTCCCCCTGGTTTGGTTGCGCGTAGTACTTTATTCAATATGCTTACATGGTCCCGCTGAATATCCAGGAACTCTTTCATTCGTTTACTATTGGAAAAAGTAGGAGGGTCCAGCACTACCAGGTCAAATTCATTTTCAGGCAAGGTATCCAAATACTGTAGCACATCAGCATGTACGAAAGGATGTTTCCCGGCATCAAACCCATTCAGTTTCATATTCTCTTCCGCCCAGGCAAGGTAGGTTTTGGAAAGATCTACGGATATTACCTGTGAAGCTCCACCAGCCGCTGCATATACAGAAAAAGACCCTGTATAGCAAAACAGGTTCAACACTTTTTTTCCGGCAGCTTCCTCCCGTACCATACCCCTTGTAATACGGTGATCAAGAAATAATCCGGTGTCTAAATAATCAGAAAGGTTCACTTTAAAAGAAAGCCCGGACTCATGGGCAATCATCTCATGACTCTCAAAAGACAGCTTTTCGTACTGGTCCTGTCTGCTGGCCTTCCGCTGCCGTTGCTTCACCCATATCTTCTCTGGTGCAATTTCCAGCACTTTAGAGATCACCAGCAGGCTGTTATCCAGCCAATCCTCATGCGCATTTTCATCCATACCATGTGGGCGCTGGTACTCTGCCACATATACATGATCTTCATACAGCTCCACACTGAACGGGAACTCATTGATATCATCATCGTATACCCGGTAACAGGTGATATTCTGGCGGCGGGCCGCTTTACGGAGATGCTTGAACACCTTTACCAGCCGGTTCTCCAGCATTTGTAATTTAGAAGGATCGAACATGTAACCTGTAAAAATAAAGCATTAAATGAAAAGAGGAGAATCCAAAACACAGACTCCGTAGGAGGCCCCCGGATCGCTCATAGAAGGGGACTCGTACGGAGTCAATTAAAAGAAAATATGGATTGTCGCTCCTGAGGGAGCTTTGATTTGCTATAAAAGGAACTTCATTTAGTTGATAAGATATCTTATCAGCTGAAAATATCCCTTACTTTCTCAAAGAATCCCTTCTCTGACTTCTCAGGATTAGGCTTGAAGTTATCAGAAGACTGGGCTTTCTCCAGGAATGCCTTTTCTTCTGCGCTCACTTGCTGTGGTGTCCATACATTCACATGTATCAACTGGTCGCCTTTCTCATAAGAATTAACAGAAGGGAAGCCTTTTCCTTTCAGTCGGAAAATCTTGCCACTCTGTGTTCCTGGTGGGATCTTGATTTTTGCCTTGCCATCGATAGTAGGCACTTCCACCTGCATGCCGAATACAGCATCCGAGAAAGAAATGTACAGGTCATAAGCAACATTCAGTCCATCACGTTGCAATTCCGGATGCGGCTCTTCTTCTATCAGAATAAGCAGGTCTCCGGGAGCACCACCTCTTTCACCGGCATTTCCTTTGCCACTAAGGCTCAGTTGCATGCCTTCCTGTACACCTGCCGGAATATCTATGCTCACCATTTCTTCGCCATACATACGGCCTTCACCTTTACAGTGGGCGCACTTGCTGGTAATGATCTGGCCTTCACCATGGCAGGTAGGGCAGGTAGTAACGGTTTGCATCTGTCCAAGGAAAGTTTGGGTAACCTTTCTTACCTGGCCGGAACCTCCGCATGTACCGCAATTCTGGAATGCGTTTTTATCTTTGGCACCCAGTCCGCCACAATGCTGACAGGGTACATATTTTTTAACTTTGATCTTCTTGTTGGCGCCTTTTGCGATCTCCTCATAGGTAAGACGGATTTTGATACGCAGGTTAGAACCCTTGGTCCCCCTGGTACGTCTGCCGCCTCCACCACCGCCACCGCGGTTACCACCGAAGAAGCTACCGAAAATATCATCCCCGAAAATGTCCCCGAAGTTCGAGAAGATATCATCCATATTCATGTTGCCGCCACCGTATCCGCCGCCACCGCGGTTACCGTTCACACCAGCATGACCGAAACGGTCATATTGAGCTCGCTTATCAGCATCACTTAAAACTTCATAGGCTTCAGCAGCCTCTTTGAATTTTTCTTCCGCTTCCTTATTATCAGGATTTCTGTCCGGATGATATTGCATAGCCACCTTGCGGTAGGCTTTCTTAATTTCATCCTGGGATGCGGTCTTGGCAATTGTCAGTATTTCGTAGTAATCTCTTTTGGTAGACATATATCACACTAAGGCCGGCAATAATGCCGGCGTGGTTAATGAAAAACATTTCTGTCAGAAAGTCACTTATTTCCCCACTATCACCCTTGCGTGACGGATCAATTTGTCATTAAGATAATAACCTTTCTGCATGTCATCCACTACCTTACCCGCTAAGTCCTTGGAAGGAGCTGGTATTTCAGTAATGGCTTCGTGAAGGTCCGGGTTAAAGTCTGTGTGCAAACTCTCCATAGGTTTAAGGCCTTTGTTTTGCAGGGTTGATTTTAACTTATTGAAAACCAGCATAACCCCATCTTTTACAGCATTAAGGTCAGCGGCGGTTTCCAGTTGTTTAGCTGCTCTTTCGCTATCGTCCAGTACGTCCAGCAAGGAAACAATTACTTCCTTATTAGCCGTTTGCATTAGTTCTATACGTTCTTTGGCAGTGCGTTTCTTATAATTATCGAATTCGGCTATCAGGCGAAGGTATTTATCCCTCATCTCATCCAGCTCCTGTTGTTTTCTATCCTGAGCACTATCATCAGCCAAGGCATCGTTCAGGTGATTGGTGCCGGCCATGTTCTCATCAGCATTTATATTCGGCATGTCTTTACCATTTTCGGTGTCCTGTCCGTTTGTCTGCATATTAGTATCGTTTTCTATTATGATGTAATATCGTCACATAGTCAATTAGCCTGCCAACCAACTCTTAAAAGACAAATTGACACAAATCTAAGGAACACAGAGGAGCTTTTCTTACCTTTGCGGCCTCGAAACATTGATAATGACTAAAGTTTTTTTAAAGAAAAAGATACAAAACCGTGTGCTGCAAGGGCATCCCTGGATATTTGGAAATGAAGTAGGGCAGATTGACGGTGATGTAAATGCAGGAGATATCGTAGATGTTTTCACTCATCAGGGCTTTTTTGTAGGCCGGGGATATATCAATCCACAGTCACAGATCCTGGTGCGCCTGCTGACCCGCGATAAAGACGAGACCATCAACGAGGAGTTCTTTTACCGCCGTTTGCTGAAAGCGTGGAAATACCGTCAGCAACTGGGCTATGTGGAAAACTGCCGCCTGGTATTCGGGGAAGCAGATGAAATGCCTGCCCTGGTAGTAGATAAATTCAATGATTACTTCGTTATACAAACCCTGGCATTAGGGATGGACCGTTGGAAAGGGGCTATCGTAGATGCCCTGCAAAAGATCTTCTCTCCAAAGGGGATCTATGAGCGTAACGATGTGCCTGTTCGTGAACTGGAAGGCATGCCTCAGCAGAAAGGGTTCCTTACTGCCCCGTTTGATACCAATATTATCATCAGGGAAAATGGCCTGCAGTTTCATGTGGATATAGAAAATGGTCAGAAAACCGGCTATTTCCTGGATCAGCAGGATAACCGCCGGGAGATAAAAAATATAGTAAAAGGAGCAGACGTGCTGGAAGCATTCTGTTACACCGGTACTTTCTCCTGCCATGCAGGTCATTATGGTGCTAAAAGTGTAATGGGGCTGGATATCTCCGAACATGCCGTAAACACGGCCCGCCGCAATGCGCAACTGAATAAACTGGATGATATTTGTAAATTCCAGGCTGTAAATGCCTTCGACATGCTGAAACAGTGGACGAAGGAAGAAAAGAGGTTTGATGTTGTAATCCTCGATCCTCCAGCATTTACCAAAAGCAGGGAAAACATCAATAAAGCTATCACCGGTTATAAAGAGATCAACCTGAGAGGGATGAAGCTGCTGAAGCCGGGCGGGTTCCTGGTAACAGCCTCCTGTACGAATCTGGTGCCACCGTCCATGTTCCTGGAAATCATTGATATGGCAGCAAAAGATGCTAAAAAGAAACTGCGTCAGGTTACTTTCCAAACCCAGGCCCAGGATCATCCCATCATGTGGAATATTGAAAACACTACCTACCTGAAGTTCCTGATAGTTGAAGTTCAGTAAGATATAAAAAGAACGGGGCGAATGATCATCATTCGCCCCGTTTAGTTATGTTAAGAGAAGAAGTATAAAATTACTTGACTACGTTGAATTTACCGGACTCTATCAGAGTACCTTGCCTGTCACGTAACTGAAAGATATATATACCGCTATAATAATTATCCAGTTCTACGGTGGTACGTGCACTCACGTTTTTTATCTGATCAACCCGCTTTCCTAAAAAGTTAAATACAATAAGATCATAAACCTCATCGTTATTAGCATGTTGCAGTTCAAAATTGATTCTGCTGGTAGCAGGGTTGGGATATAACTTTACGATTTTATTACCACCATCAGAGAATGGGAGTTTATTACTCTGTGCCTTCCCCTCGAAGGTCACCAGACAAATAAAGCATGTTAGCAATAGTGTAAAGGTTTTCCACATGTTATAAAGATAAAGATTTTTTCAAATATCAATAGATTTTTATTTCTGAATGTGTCTTGTAAAAATAACAAATGGCAGGCCAAATAAGATGGCATGCCACTAGTTTTGTACAAATTTTAACGCTTTTGAACCTGGTTTTATTATAAGCCAGCTAAGGTTTTCTTAACTGCTTCAAAATCAGGTAAATCGCCAGCGGATTCCAAAACCTGGGCATATCTGATAATTCCTTCTTTATCTACGACAAAAGCAGCTCTTTTAGATACTCCTTTCAGATCTAAAACGAAATTTTCATAAAAAGCACCATAAGCCTGGGATACTTCCTTGTTAAAATCAGATAACAGGGGGAAGTTCAGCTTTTGCTCTTCCCTGAATTTGGCCAGGGTAAATGGTGAATCTACAGAAATACCAACCACTGCTGTATTCAGGCCATTATACGTTGAAATATTATCCCTTATGCTGCAAAGCTCTGCGGTGCAGACACTTGTAAATGCCATCGGGAAAAACAGGATCACCAGGTTTTGTCCCTTAAAATCTTCCAAAGAAACTTTCTGTTTTTCTGTATTTACCAGTGTAAATGCCGGTGCCTTACTGCCAATTGTTACGCTCATATGTGTTTTTTAGATGGTTAATTTAGTAAAAAGTTTAAAACCGCGGGCAATGTACACTTTCTAATGTACTGTTCCGGCTGTTCAGGAAACCTTTGAATACCAGTGATATCTCAAATCCGCCAAAAGTCTGACTGGCAGTTTTGAGTTTGGAGATATTGGCATCATAACTCATGCCTATTTCATATGTATCCATGTCTATACGGAAAGAAGGTACGATCGCATCATTCCAGCGCATAAATACACCCCCATATACAGCATGGGTACTTTCCAGTCCCTGGTTCAGCAGGCTGTAACCCACCAGTGCACCACCAATGTACTCAGAATAACTGCCCATATGTAACTCGTTATACTGGCCGATGATCTTTACCCTCTCATCCACCGGGATCGTGATCCCCGCATTAAAAGTGATCTTCCGGTCCATCGTAATGCTGTTATCCTTATAAAAGGATACTTTAGGCCTGTTAAAATGATAAAGTGCTGCCCCTATAAAGTAGTTAATATCTTCACCGATCGTACTGTTAAAACTCATACCTACACCTGCATCCAGGTAAGTATATCCCCTCAATGCCAGGCGGCCTTCTTCTCCGGTTGCCAGCGTAGGGTCATAACGCCCGTTCATGTACTGGTTGTTGAAGGTTAACTTGGTAGCATCAAACTGACGCTGCACAACGCCGCCCATAAAACCCAGGGAAAGGAACATGTTCCTGCTCTGGCTAAGGGATTTATGGTAGTTAACAGCCGGTAATACCTGCACCGATTGCAGTTTAGCAGTACCGGCCCTGTCGTATGTAAACTGGATACCTGTTGTCACAAAATCCTCGCTCTTTCCTACCGGGAATTTAAGTTCTGCGCTCAATGCTCCCGTCTGATAAGGGATTGTCACACTGTTCCACTGATTCCGGTAAACGGCCTGTACGCGATAGTCGCCGTTAAAAATACCTATCAGTGCAGGGTTGCGCAAAATAGGCGTGGCATCAAACTGCGACAGGTGAATATCCTGTGCTGTTAATTGCCCTACGCTGCAGATGCTAAATGCCAATAACAGTTTTCTACAAATCATTCTCATGGCCGCAATGTTTAAATTATAATGCTATCTCAACAGCATTACGTTTCCTTTGAGGGTGAATGGCTCGTTGGTATCACAAACCAATTCAGCCACATAAATAAATACATCAGGATTTACCAGTACTCCTTTGGCTTTTCCGTCCCATCCGAAAGCAGGATCTTCTATATTGAAATTGGACCTTTCAAATACCAGTTGTCCCCAGCGGTTATAAATTCTGAAAGACTTTACCGTATTAATCCCTTTACCCCTGATGTAAAAAATGTCGTTTTGTCCATCCCCATTAGGCGTGAACGTATTCGGAAGGAATACCACACCGGATTCGCATACCATTTTAATATTGATCTCATCTGAAGCGATACAGCCATACTGGTTCGTAGCCGTTAAGCGGTAAGTAGTGGTCTGTTTCGGAGTTGCAGTTGGTGTAAGGCAGTCTACGCAGCTCAGCCAGCTTGGCGGGAACCATTCATACTTGGTTATATCGGCACTGCCTGTTGCAGTTATCTGTATAGAAGAACCTACGGGCAGTTCCACATCTTCTCCTGCATTCACAACCGGTGTAGTATGTACTGTTACCACTACGTCCGCTGTATCTGTAAAACAATTATCGTTGCCTGTACCAGTTACACGGTAAGTAGTAGTGACCGTAGGGTTGGCAATCGGATTGGCTACTGTAGCATCATTCAATCCCGTTGCGGGAGACCAGCTATAATGACTGGCGCCGGATACCTGTAACTGTGCTGATTTTCCTTCACATATCTCTGCATTACTTACTGTTAATGTGAACGGCTGTGAAACTTTCACTGTAACAGCTGCATTGCTGGTACAACCGGTAGGGTTGACTGCCGTAACATGATAAACAGTATCTCTGTCGGGATTTACCATCGGACTTGTACTATGTATATCAGAGATCTTATAGTCTGTCCAGGTAATGGTGGCATCTGCATCAGAGTTAGCCAGCAATTGCACCGAAGTGCCCAGGCAGATATTGGCAGTAGCAGGTGTTGGTTTCAGTGCGGGATATGCCGATACATCAACCGTTTTGTTATCTGTACTGCTACAAATGCCACTGGCGGTTGTAATCACCAGCTGTACCGGCTGACTACCGGCATTATTAAAGACAATAGGAGGAGGTGTTGCTGCATTGTAATCTTTACCTGCAACCGTCCATACCCATTTGGTACCAGGAAGGTTCTTGTTATCACGTCCCAAGAGTTGTACCGTTGTTCCTGTACAAATAGGGGCAACAGCTAATATCTCTGCGGCTGGTTTGGGTTCAATCACGATATCCATAGTGGTATCGTCCACGCAACCATATACACTGGTACTGGTAAGTTTTACACTATAAGTGCCAGGTGTCGGATAATCGAAAGTAGGAGTGGCTCCCGTGCCTACATCATCTGTACGGGTGGTGATACCAAAATCCCATGCAAAAGAAGGGGCTGATCCCATATCTACAGATACACCGGTAGTTTTATCCGTGAATAAAACAGTACCACCATCACATGCCTGGCTCACATCAGTACTGAAATTTGCATGAATCCTGTCGGCTACTATTTTAGGGTTGCCTATTGCAGCTACTTTACATCCTCTGTTATCTTCCAATAATACTACAGGGAAGTAAATACCTTCCTGGGGATATGTATAAGAAGGAGAAGCAGGTGTAGTGGTTGTAACGGAATATCCATCTCCAAAATCCCAGATGTATTTCTGTGTATTCGGAGATACGGCTGTCATGGTAGTCGTCAGCGGGAAGCAACCTGTTTCAGGTGTAACGCTGAATGTACCATCAGGACCAGCAATCGTTATATTCTTCGGACCGGCAGGGGCACTTGCGCAATCACCGGCAGAATAAACAGTTAAGCTAACCGGGAAAGTACCTGGTCTTATATAATTATGCAGCGGATTATCTTCTGTAGATGTACTACCATCTCCGAGTGTCCATACGGAACGTACATAATCCGTAGAGTTGTTGGTCATCTGAATTTTTACCGGAGGACAAACATCCGCGGCTACAGAAGGAACTGTGAAATCTGCTACCGGATTAGGTACACGCAGGAAATTCTTGATCTCTGCATGAGAAGTACAACCGGTGCTGCCTACAATATCCAGTGTGATGCTGTACACTCCGGGGGTATTATAAGTATGTAAAGGTTCTTTGTCAGTGCTGGTCCCGCCATCACCGAATGTCCATGCGTAAGTCAGCGGATCTTCTGTAGAAGAATTCGTAAACTGGAATGGCGCTTTCAAACAGGCAATAGAATCATTGGCTCCGAAGCTGGCTACGATGTTGGCAATATGAACGATATCAGTATAAGTATCTGCGCATCCTGTGTTATCGGTTACAGTCAGTTTTACAGGATAATCATTGATAACACTATAAGTATGGGTAACGTTCACGGGTTTGGCCGTCATGGTAACTGGTGCACTGCCATCTCCGAAATCCCATACCCATGAAACGATCGTATTACCGGCACGGGTAGTAGAGATATCTGTAAAGGAGATCGGTTCATCTTTACATTGTTTTGGATTGATCGTGTAACCGGCAATAGAACCATTCACAGTAATAGTAGCATTATCAGAAATATGCAGACAACCATAAATATCCGTGAGCGTCAGGTTTACTGTATAAACACCTGGTACAGTATAAATATTTGTTGTGGTTGAATTACCTGCTACTGGCGTTGTACTGCCATTTCCCCAGTTCCATACAAAACTTTTATAGTTGTTAGTCTGTACAGGGTCCATGGCAAACTTAATTGTATCACCACGGCAGATCACTGTTTTGCTGGGGTAGATCACCGGTTTATCAGTAATAATATTTACGGTAGTAGAGAATTTCGATTGACAGCTTCCGTTATCTGCAATTAATGTCACCGTGTACACGCCACCTGCTGCATAAGTATGAGAAGGGGATTGTAAGTTAGACGTAGTACCATCACCAAAATCCCATGACCATTTCCTGGTAGTACTGCTACCGAAGTCCGATTGATCAATGAAAACACGTTGGAAAATGTTCGCACAGTCCGTTGACTTTACAGCAAAATAGGCTGCCGGCGGGAAGATCTCGATGTAGTCTGTTTTTACGAGTTGTTGTGTACAACCATTATTGGTAACAATCAGTGTTACATCGTGTTTACCGGTAGTAGCAAATATATACGATGGATTCTCCAGCGCAGAACTTCCCGTACTCCCGTTGTTTTCTTCAAACAGCCAGGTCCATTCGTCTCCCTTAGGTACTGATGCATTGGTAAAGTTAAAGACAGTAGGCTGACATCCGCTGGTTTTATCAACGTTAAAGTCCACTATAACAGGCAGACCTACTCTCACAGCCAGTGTAGCTGTTTGTGTACATCCACCCAGCGTGGTGATAGTCAGTTGTACGGTATAATTACCCTGAGTGGTAAATGTATGTGTAGGTATTTTAGTTGTCGCAGTACCACCATCTCCGAAATTCCAGTCGTATTTAACAACTGGGTCCGCACTTCCGATAACAGGTGTATAGGTAGCATCCAGTGGTACACAACCTGCTGTAGGGCCGGTAATAGTTAATATCGGTCTCTGAATGGTAATAGTGTTTCTTGCTGTAGCAGTACATCCGGCTGCATTGGTAGCCACCAGTACTACCGGATATATACCTTCGGTAGTGTATTTGTGTGCAGGGTTTTGCTGGGTAGAGGTCCCTCCGTCTGCAAAGTCCCATTGCCATGCAATAGCGCCTGTTGTATTAGCATTGAATGTAGCATTCACCGGTACGGTACAGGCTGTAGCCGGCAATATGGTGAAGCTGGCTGTTGGAGGATCGGTAACATGAATGGTCCTTGTAACGGTCGCCTGACAACCATCTATGGTATTGGCATTCATCACGATCTGATAATCTCCGGCAGCGGGAAATGATTTTACTGCATTAATGGTAGTTTGTACATCTCCATCAGGGAATGTCCAGGTAGCAGAAACCGGATCTGGCTTTGTCGTATTGGTGAAAGTCAGATTAGCACCACTACAGAGTTTCTCCTGTATGGTAAAATCTGCCTGCATGGTAGCTATCTGTATATAATCAGCCTGAGTGAGTGTTTGCGTACATCCGTCGGCAGTAACAGCAGTTAGTTTAACGGTAAATTTCCCCTGTGTGGTATACACATGGGTAGGGTTCTGGTCCGCACTGGTACTGCCATCTCCAAAGTCCCATGTATAAGTAACAGCTACAGAAGAGGTAGTGTTTAGCGTAGTATTGTTGGTGAAGTTGACAGTAACCGGAGTTTTACATCCTCCCTGGTTATTACTGGTAAAAGCCACCTGGGGGGTAGCTTTCACTTTTATGGCTTGTTCCGCACTGTTAGTACAACCGAAACTGTTAGTAACAATGGAAGTAGCTATAATATCCGTGCCCTGGTTGTAGGTATATGAGGCTGTTGGGCCTGTAGCACCATTACCATCACCAAAGTCCCAGTTGATACTGGAAATTGTACCATCTCCAGCGGTTGACTGGTCCGTAAAAGTTACCTTCAACGGCGTACATCCATCCAGTGGAGTAGTAGCAAATTTTACGTCCGGTTTCTTGTAGACGTTAACTGTATGGCTGACTGTTCCGGTCTTTCCATCAGGGAATTTGACGGTCAGGGTTACTACGTACACACCTGGTTTACTAAAAGAACGGGTGGCGTTCCACAGGGTGGATTTAGCGCCTCCGTCTCCAAAGTCCCAGGAGGCAGTTCCTCCCGTAGGAGCAGACTTATTTATGAACTGCACATAAGCAGTTCCACAACCGGTCCAGTTGTCGGCTGTAAAATCGGTAACATTCTGAGCCTGAGCTTTTGTACTTGTAAAGAACAAAAATCCAAGAAGGCATAAAATAGTATGCCCGGTTAATAAATGGCGGCGTAGGTGGTATTGGTGTCTCATTCCGGATATGGCTAAATGTCATTGATTACAGACAGATAGCATAGGTTGAAATAAAATGATAAAAAAATAAATATAATATATTAAGCTTGATTATTAATGCCAGGCCTTATTAACTAAACGTAATCAATTTGGCAAAAGTTCGGTCAGGACTCTAAATCACACAAAAGTTATTCCAAACTCTTCATTTTTGAATAAGTGTATAGATATAGGTATATCAATATGTTAAGAGAAATTATAACGTATAGATGTTCCCGTACTTTTTAGTGGAGTAATCGAGGAAATATTTGAAATCCAAGGGTTTACCTGTTACTTTTTCACATAGCTCATTTGAGGTGTAAAAGCGGCCGGAATGATGGATTTTTTCACGCAGCCACGTTAATAACTTTGTATAATTTCCTTTAATAATATCTGCGTCCAGCCCCGGAATCTGCTGTTCTGCTGCTGCAAAAAACTGTGCGGCATAAAAACTGCCGAGGGAATAGGTTGGGAAGTAGCCGAAGCTGCCATGCGACCAGTGAATGTCCTGTAATACACCTTCCACATCGTTGGGAACAGTAACATGCAGATACTCATTATAATACCGGTTCCATACCTCTTTCAGGTCTCTTGTGCTGTAAGTACCATCTAATAATCCCTTTTCAATTTCATACCGGATCATTACATGGAAATGGTAGGTAAGTTCGTCCGCTTCAGTTCTGATAAGTGATGGCCTTACCTGGTTAATAGCTTTATAGAAATCCTGTAAAGGAACGGCTTGAAGGTTTTCGGGGAATGCCTGTTGCAAAGGTCCATAGTGGAACTGCCAGAAAGAAAGGCTGCGTCCTACGTTGTTTTCCCATAGGCGTGATTGTGATTCATGGATACCTAAACTGGCAGCTTCGCCTGTAGGTAATCCATATGCACTGATATCCAGCCCTTGTTCATAAAGAGCATGACCACCTTCATGAATACAGCTCCAGGTCATATTGCCGAAATCATTTTCATCTATGCGGGTAGTGACCCGTACATCCAGCGGGTTGAAACTGGTGGTAAACGGATGCTCGGAAATATCCTGCCGTCCTGCTTTCATATCATAACCCATCGCTTTCAGCAGGTTGATTCCGAATTCCCACTGGCGGTTACGGTCGTAATGCAGGTGCAGGAAGTCCTTATTGACCTGTGGCTTTTGTTCTATCTGGCGCAGGAGTGGGGTAAGGGCGGTCTTTACATCTGTGAATACAGCGTCCAGCATAGTAGTGGTGGCACCTTTTTCATATTCATTCAGCAAAGCATTGTAGCAATGCCCTTCAAAACCCAGCAAAGCAGTTTCCTGTCTTTTTAAAGCGACCATCTTTGCCAGCACAGGTTCAAAGTCTGCATAAGTGCCGGATTTACGTGCTTTTATCCATGCGTGGTAACACTCATTGGTAGTCTGTGACATCTCTGCCACAAAGCTGGCGGGATACTTTTTATTCTTCTCATAGTCTTCCAGTGAAAGACTGATATTCTTAGCAGATATGGGATCTAAATCACCCCTGGAATGTAATTCCTGTAACAAATTCCCCAGTGGCTCTTCTGTAAACATTTCATGAGCAATGGAACTGAGTGTGGTAATTTGCTGACCGCGGAAGCCGGCACTTTTCTCAGGAAGATAAGTTTCCTGGTCCCAGCCCAATACGGCTATAGCGTTGCGAACATCAGCTATCTGCTGCATTTTGGCTTTGTATTGATCGTAAAGTTCCGCGGTGGATTTGGCAAGTACCATGCTATCGATTTTTGGCAAAGGTAAAGTTATTCTTCCTGTTGCTTAAAACCAATGAGTGTTCTTTCCGGTTGGGGTTTGTGAACCAGTTCTTTTAATGCTGCAAAAATGGTTTGTATATCTGTTTCACGGTCTTCCATCTTTTTTTCCAGTTGTTCCAGCTTCAGCAGAATATCTTTTTGCATTAAAAAGGCTTCCCGCATACGACTGAAAATACGTATGATCTGAATGTTCACAGCTATTGCAGTTTCGGTGTTTAATACACTTGAAAGCATGGCAACTCCTTCCTCTGTAAATGCCAGTGGTGGCTTGCGTAACCCCATTTTATCAGCGCCGGATATCACAATTTGTGACGTCCAATTTTTAAATTCAGCAGCTGTTAACTGGAACATGAAATCCGCCGGAAACCGTTTAAGGTTTCGCCTGACCGCCTGGTTCAGTACACGTGTTTCTACACCATATAAGGCTGCCAGGTCTCTGTCAATTAATACTTTTTTTCCTCTTATAAAATAGATTTTACTAATAATTTCTTCTTCAGCTAAAGAGAGTAGCTTTTTAGATCTGGGCATTCTACTGAATTTGGTTGTTAACAAACACTGATTTTTAAAATTAAATAAAACCTTTCATATTTGTTAATAATATGAAGATCAGGGATATCACTAACGCTATTGCCGCTTTTGCGCCACTCCAGTATCAGGAAAGCTATGATAATGCCGGTTTGCTGTTTGGCAATGCCGACTGGGAAGTGACCGGTGTATTGTTGACACTGGATGCTACCGAGGCTGTAATTGAAGAAGCTATAGAAAAGGGCTGCAACCTGGTGGTGGCACATCATCCCATTGTTTTCGGCGGACTGAAAAAGATCAATGGCAATAACTATGTAGAGCGGGTAGCTATCAATGCGATCAAAAATGATATTGCGGTCTATGCTGCACATACCAACCTGGATAATGTACGCAAAGGAGTAAGTGATATGATGGCCAGCAAGCTGCAGCTCACAGATTGCAGGGTACTGGACCCTAAACGCGAACTGCTGGGCAAACTCTACACCTTTGTCCCTCATGCCCAGGCAGAAAAGGTATTGAATGCTTTATTCTCTGCCGGAGCGGGTCATATCGGCAATTACAGTGAGGCCAGTTTCCATGTTGCCGGTACCGGCACTTATAAAGCGGAAGAAGGTGCGCAACCCTATATCGGGCAGGTAGGGCAACGCCATCTGGAACCTGAAACAAAGCTGGAAGTTATTTTTCCCCTATATTTGGAATCGCGTGTGATCCAGGCATTACTGGAAAGCCATCCCTACGAAGAGGTGGCTTATGATGTGATAAAACTCGGGAATGTATATAAAGAAGTCGGCTCGGGGCTGATAGGCAATCTGCCTCAAGCCATGGACGAGCTGGCGTTCCTCCACCTGGTAAAGACACAGTTCCGCACCGGATGCGTCCGGTACACTCCTTTAAGGGGGAAGCCCATTCAAAAGGTTGCTTTATGCGGCGGAGCAGGCAGTTTCCTCTTGAAAAAGGCGATAATGGCAGGAGCAGATGCTTATATTTCGGCCGACTTTAAATATCATGAGTTTTTTGATGCTGATAATCAAATAGTTATTGCGGATGTAGGGCATTTTGAGAGCGAGCAGTTCACGGTTGAATTATTTTATCATATATTGACCGAGAAATTCCGTAATTTTGCGCCTCTTAAATCTACAATTCGTACAAACCCGGTAAATTATTTATAAATACATGGCTACTGTAAAAGAATACTCCGTAGAAGAAAAATTGGCGTCTGTACTTAGGCTACAGAAGATGGACTCCAGGCTGGATGAAATCCAGGTGCTGAAAGGGGAGTTGCCAATGGAAGTAAAAGATCTCGAAGACGAGATCGAAGGGTTGAATACGCGTCTTGCCCATGTGGAAGATGAAATCCGTGGTATTCAGGACTTTGTCACCAATAAAAAGGCGGCGATTAAAGAGTCAGAAGCCCTGATGAAGAAATATGAGAAGCAGCAGGACAACGTGAAGAACAACCGCGAGTTTGAAGCTATCACCAAGGAAATCGAAATGCAATCCCTGGAAATCAAACTGGCAGAGAAGCATATCAAGGACGCAAATGAAGAAGTAAAGGATAAGAGCCGTTTACTGGAATCTGCTAAAAAAGCGATTGCAGAAAAGGAATCTAACCTGAAACATAAGAAAGGTGAACTGGAAAAGATCATTGCTGAAACTGACAAGGAGGAAAAAGCTTTCCGTAAACAGAGTGAGGAAGCCCGCACTAAAGTAGAGGCCCGTTTACTCAGCGCTTATGAAAAGATCCGCAAAAATTACCGTAACGGTCTGGCCGTGGTAACTGTTGCCCGTGACTCCTGCGGAGGTTGCTTCAATGCCATCCCGCCACAACGCCAGGCTGAAATACGCCAGCGTAAAAAGATCATCGTTTGCGAACATTGCGGACGTGTTCTGGTGGACAACGATCTGGATGCTACTGTAACCATCTGATCTCACTAAGCTGATTTCTTGTATAATGTATTGAGTCCCGGGCTAATACCCGGGACTTTTATATTCAGCAGATGGGCCAGCGAAAAATTTGGTTTGGAATTTGGTGATTAGGCCCGGAATCTAAAATTGATATGCGTATACTATTTCTGCTGGGATTATTTTTGATGTTCTCTTTTTCAGTGACTGGCCGGCAAAAAGTCTACGACTTTAACCCGCGTTGCCAGCAGGCTTATGCAGCCATCATGCAACTTCGCATTGCTGCGGGAACAGCTTTGCTGGAACAGGAAAAAAAAGAACACCCGGATAATCTGATCCCTTACTTCCTCGATAACTACGCTGACTTTTTTACATTATTCTTTAATGAAGATGCTGCCCTGTACGCACAACGCAAAGAATTACGGGCACAACGTCTGGCTATGATGGAAGATGGCCCCACCAACTCTCCGTATTACCTTTACACCCAAGCTGCTATCCGCTTCCAGTGGGGAATGATAAGAGTAAAGTTCAGTGAAAAATGGGATGCCGTATGGGAAATCCGCAAGGCATATATTATGTTGAAGGATAACCAGAAAAGGTTTCCGCAGTTTATGCCTAACAACATGCTGGCAGGTGCCCTGCAAACAGTATTCGGTACCATTCCCGAAGGCTACCGCTGGATCTCAAATATCCTGGGCCTCAAAGGTAGTATCCGGCAAGGTATGCAACAGGTACAGCAGGCAATAGACAGCAATTCCGATGTGGCGGTATTATTTAAACCGGAAGCCTATTATTATTACTGTTACCTGAAACTATACATAGAGAACAAACCGGAAGATGTATGGGGATTTGTTCAGCAACATCAGTTAGATACAAAAAATAACTACCTGTTCGCATTGATGATCGCCAATATCTCCATGAACAATCAGAAGGCTGCCATCGGTATTAAAATATTAACAGAGAGGAATGACAGCGTGGAATACACAGATATTCCTTACTATAATTATTTAATGGGAGAGCTGAAACTATGCCGGCAGGATGAAGATGCTAATATCTATCTCCAGCGATTCCTGGATAAATTCAAAGGCAGGTTTTATGTGAAGGAGTGTTTACAGCGCTTAAGCTGGTATTATTTCCTGCATGGAAATATGGACGCTGCCAATAAATACCGTAATATGATCCTTACCCGTGGTAATACGGAAACGGATGCGGATAAGCAGGCATTGAAAGATGCAAAGAGCGGCAAGTGGCCGAATCCTTTATTGCTGAGAGCCCGCCTGTTAAGTGATGGCGGATTCTTTACAGATGCGCTGAAACTGTTACAGGCTAAGAAGGCCGCAGATTTCGACCGTATGGAAGATAAACTGGAATATGCTTACCGTCTGGGCCGTATCTATGATGAAACAGGCATGGATGATAATGCCATCATTATGTACCAGGTAACTGTCAGAACAGGCGCCAGCCGTCCAGAATATTTTGCGGCAAGGGCTTCCCTGCAAATGGGGTATATTTATGAAAAACGTAAAGAGAAGGCAAAAGCCATTGAATGTTACCAGGCATGCCTGGATATGAAAGAACACGATTACAAAAATTCACTTGATCAGCGGGCCAAAGCCGGTATTCAACGGGTAAATGGAAGCTGAGTTGTCAATACGCAGATACAGTTCGTGCTGCATGTATTAATTTGCGGGATAATCCGAAGTCATATATTCGTATTTCCAATACTCCTTATGCTACAAAAACTAACTATTAAGAATTACGCTATCATCGATCACCTGGAAGTAGACTTTTCAGGTAACCTGAATGTAATTACAGGAGAAACAGGGGCAGGTAAATCTATCCTGCTGGGGGCATTGTCATTGATATTGGGAGAGCGTGCAGATCCGGGGGTATTATATGACAAACAGTCAAAGTGCGTAATAGAAGGGGCGTTTAAAGTGAAAAAGACACAGGTGGCCGGCTTTTTCCAGCAATATGAGCTGGACCTTGAAGACCAGCTCATCATCCGCCGGGAAATCAGCACCGCCGGCAAATCACGGGCATTCATCAATGATACGCCGGTAAACCTTTCCCAGTTAGGAGAACTGAGCCAGTACCTGGTAGACCTTCATCAGCAGTTTGATACACTGGACCTGGAAAAATCAGATTTCCAGCGGGAAGTGCTGGATGCACTGGTGAATCAGCCAGCCCTGCATCAGCAATATCATCAGTTGTTCTTACGCTATGTGCAGGTACAGAAACAGCTTAAACAACTACAGGACCAACGTAATAACACTAACAAAGAGCTGGATTATAATAAATTCCTGCTGGATGAACTGAACGACGCAGCCTTTGCTCCCAATGAAATAGAAGAACTGGATGCGGAGTTGAAGATATTAAGTCATGCAGAAGAGATCAGGACCACCCTTACCCGAGCTTATTTCCAGTTAAAGGAAGACGAGCAGCCGATCCTGTCCCAGCTAAGGCAGATACAAACCTCTGTGCAGGGACTTTCCGCTTTTCATAAGGAAGCACCGGCCATTGCTGCAAGGCTCCAGTCTGCCTACCTTGAACTGCAGGATATCACAGCAGAGATTGAACAGGTAAACGATCAGGTACAGTTTGATGGCGCCCGTATTGAAGTTGTGAACGAGCGCATCTCTACAGGATATAAGCTGCTTAAAAAGCACGGTGTACAAACCACTGCCGAGCTGCTGGCAATAAAAGAAGACCTGTCCACTAAGGTGGAAGGGGCGCTCAATATGGACGAACAACTGGCGCAACTGGAAAAAGAGCAGGAAACTTTGCACGAATCACTCCGGAAACAGGCGGTCGTTATTACAGCTGCCCGGGCAAAAGCGGCCATACCATTCGAAAAGGATGTGAACGGCCTGCTGGCACAGATAGGTATGCCCAACGCGCAATTAAAAGCATCCATTATACAAGGGGGACTAAACCCCTATGGTCAGGACACGATAGAATTCCTGTTCGATGCCAATAAGAGCGGCAACTTTGGCCCTATCCGCAAGGTGGCGTCCGGTGGAGAGCTAAGCAGGTTGATGCTGAGTATCAAATCCCTGGTAGCACAATCGGTCGCATTACCCACCATGATCTTCGATGAGATCGATACCGGTATCTCCGGGGAAGCGGCCCGCCAGGTAAGCATCATTATGCAGGCAATGGCCCGCAGGCACCAGGTAATCTGCATCACGCACCAGCCACAGATAGCTGGTAAAGCAGATGCACATTACTTTGTGTACAAGGACAGTAAAGATGGTAAAGTGACCACCAACGTAAGGATTCTGAGCCGGGAAGAGCGTATCAACCATATTGCACAGATGCTGAGTGGAGAAAAGCCTACAGCAGCAGCATTGGAGAACGCAAGAGAGCTGGTAAAATAACCGCTATTCAATTAATCTTTTTTTTTCAACTATAACAGCTATTTTTGCCAAAATTAATTATTGAACCCAATGGCTCATAACTTATTAAAAGGAAAGAAAGGTATCATATTCGGCGCGTTGGACGAAAAGTCTATCGCCTGGAAAATCGCATTACATTGTGTTGAAGAAGGCGCAGAGATAGTGCTTACCAATGCTCCTATTGCTTTACGTATGGGAGAGATCAATAAGCTGTCGGAACAGTGTAAAGCACCTGTAATACCTGCTGATGTTACTAATATGGACGATCTGAAAAATCTTTTCACTAAATCCATGGAGCATTTTGGCGGCAAGATTGATTTTGTACTGCATTCTGTAGGTATGAGTATCAATATGCGTAAAGGAAAGTCATACACCGAACTGGACTATGACTTCTCTCACAAGACTATGGATATATCCGCCATGTCCCTGCACCGCGTATTGCAGACTGCTTACCAGCTGGATGCACTGAATGAGTGGGCATCAGTAGTGGCACTCACTTACATTGCGGCTCAGCGTGTATTCCCTGACTATAGCGAAATGGCAGATGCCAAATCCATGCTGGAGTCTATTGCCCGCAGCTTTGGCTATCACTATGGTCTGAAGAATAAAGTGCGTGTGAATACGATCTCCCAGTCTCCAACCAGGACTACCGCAGGTGGTGGTGTAAAAGGCTTCGATGGCTTTATCACCTATGCAGAGAAAATGAGCCCTTTAGGCAATGCAACTGCTGACCAGTGCGCAGATTATTGCGTAACACTGTTTTCTGATCTTACCAGGATGGTAACGATGCAGAACCTGTTCCATGATGGTGGTTTCTCAAACACCGGTGTAACAGCAGATGTGATCAATCAGATGGAAAAATAAATCTGTAGTAATATTATTTTCTGACTCCGTTAGAGGGCAACCTTCTGACGGAGTTAGTATTTTATGGAATCTGCGTCCATAATCTGGACGATATGCCACAAAAAAAGCCGTTCCTTTTTTATTAAAAGGAGCGGCTAAATTTTTTAAGCATAGGCGAATTGCTGAGGCTACAATGGAAAATAGTCTGATCTAATACTCGTCCTCATTAAAGAAGAAGTCGTCTTGCGACGGATAATCCGACCAAATATCTTCTATGCCCTCGTAAATTTCCCCTTCATCTTCCAGTTCCTGTAAGTTCTCAATCACTTCAATTGGCGCACCGGAGCGGATGGCGTAATCTATTAATTCGTCCTTCGTAGCTGGCCAAGGAGCGTCCTCCAGGTATGAAGCTAATTCTAATGTCCAGTACATGTTATCGAAATTTTTACTTTCTGAAATTTCCGCAAAAGTATTATTTAATTTGAAATAAACAACTATTACTATTTTATCGGTTAATTACTTTTCTTTGAGTATGCTAACCGCACGCAATCTTACCAAAAATTATTCCAATTTACATGTACTGAAAGGTGTAGACATCACAGTAGGTAAAGGGGAAATCGTTACTATCGTTGGGTCTTCCGGTGCCGGAAAGAGTACTTTACTACATATCCTTGGCACCCTGGATACGCCATCATCGGGCGAAGTATGGCTTCGTGATGTAAATCTGGGAGCCCTGAAAGGGAACGCACTGGCCGATTTCAGGAACCGTCATATGGGCTTTATTTTCCAGTTTCACCACCTTTTACCCGAATTTTCTGCCCTGGAAAATGTTTGTATCCCCGGTTTTATTGCCGGATCAAAGAAAGCGACTGTCAGGGAAAGGGCTGCCTTTTTGCTGGAAACACTCGGTTTGGCAGACCGGATAGAACATAAACCCAACCAGTTGTCTGGCGGAGAACAGCAACGCGTAGCTGTGGCAAGGGCATTAATCAATGCCCCGGACATTATCATGGCCGACGAGCCTACCGGTAACCTGGATTCGAAAAATGCCCGGGAATTACATCACCTGTTCATAGAACTGAGAGATAAATTTCAGCAAACCTTTATCATCGTTACCCATAACGAAGAACTGGCGCCATTAAGCGACAGGCAGCTGGTAATGCGGGATGGCAAAATAATTTCGGAGGAACTGACAGGGAAGATTACCAGTTAGATGCGCGGTTTCCAGGGGATCTCCGCTACCTGCAGCTGGTGCCCTATCCAACGGGACAATACAAAGAGATAATCGCTCAGGCGATTCATATATTGCAATACCAGCGGGTCTATAAACTGGCCCTGTTCCTGCAGACCCACGCAAAGGCGTTCCGCCCGGCGGCATACACAGCGGGCAATATGGCAGGTAGATACTGCCACGTGACCACCCGGTAGCAGGAAAGACTTCATTTCAGGTAATATCTCATTCATCTGGTCCATACTGTTTTCCAGTATGGTAACATCTCCTGCATGCAGGTCGGGGATACGCATTTTGGTTTCCTTCTCAGGATCACATGCCAGGGATGAGCCTATAGTGAACAGGCGGTCCTGTATTTCCCTCAGAAAGTTAATAGTGGGAATATCAGTCAGATAATCACTTACAAGTCCTATATAGGAGTTTAATTCATCTACAGTGCCATAGGATTCTATGCGCAGATTACTTTTGGATACTTTGGTACCACCGATCAATGCGGTTTTACCTTTATCCCCTGTTTTGGTGTAAATCTTAAATGACATTGGAAGCAGCTTTATACCATTACAGCATGATGTGCATTCAGTTTATCTGATTCTATCACCCCATCCCGCAAACGGATTACACGGCGTGCGTGGTCGGCGATATCTTCTTCGTGCGTCACCAATACCACCGTATTACCGGAAGCATGGATCTTACCGAAGATCTCCATGATCTCTACAGAAGTCTTGGTATCGAGGTTACCGGTAGGCTCATCGGCCAGGATCAATGAAGGGTCATTGACCAGGGCACGGGCAATCGCCACGCGCTGGCATTGTCCTCCCGATAATTCATTCGGTTTGTGTTTATAACGATCTCCCAGCCCAACTTTTTCCAGCATGGCCCTGGCCTTATCTTCCCTGTCTTTCTTATTAACACCTGCATAAATAAGGGGAACCGCTACATTTTCTAAGGCACTGAGACGGGGCATCAGGTTAAACTGCTGGAAAACGAACCCTATTTCCTGGTTACGCACCCTTGCCAGTTCGTCATCTTTCATGGTGCTTACATCATGGCCACTCAGAATATACCGGCCACTGGTAGGAGTGTCCAGGCAACCCAGCATGTTCATGAGTGTAGACTTACCGGAACCGGAGGGCCCCATCAGTGCAACATATTCATTTTTTAAAATGTCCATGTTGATACCCTTCAGAACGGGCAACTCATTTTTACCGATAAAGTAACTTTTACGGATTGCTTCAAGATGGATGACAGCCTGTGGGTGCATAAGATTGATAGATTATGGGTTACTTCTTAATAACTTTTGGCACTTTAAAATATTGTTCACCTGCAGCAGGGGCATTCTTTAATCCCTCTTCCCGGGTGATGGAAGGCACTACTCTGTCTTCACGGAGTGCGTTCCCGTCTGCGGTCATGTGTAATAATGGTTTCACATGAGTGGTATCCAGCTCATTCAGTTTCTCTACGAAGGTGATCATCCGTTGCAGATCGCCTTTTATCTCCGTTGTTTCCTGTTCGCTGAATTCCAGTCTTGCCAGGTCGGCCAGTTGCTGTACCAGCTTCTCATTCACTTCCATAATTCAAATTAGATGAAAAGATAATAAAATATAGATGATATTTATTATAGCTCGCGTTAAAGTTAGCTTAAATACTCCAGAGTCAAAAGACGATGAAGGTAGATGAACATGCAGGAATTTATTAATTTGCACCCCATTATGGCAACATCAAAAGAGATAGTGGTAAGCGGTATCCGCTCTACCGGATATTTACACCTGGGCAATTATTTTGGCGCTATCCGCAACTATATTAAGATGCAGGAAACTTTTAACTGCTATTTTTTTGTTGCTGACTGGCATTCGCTGACTACCCATCCTGATCCGAAAGACCTTAGAGCCAACGTGTTCCGCGTACTGGCAGAAAATATAGCCTCCGGCCTGGATCCTGAGAAGGTAGCATTGTACGCACAGAGTGACGTACCTGAAATAGCGGAATTATACCTGTTACTGAACATGCTGGCATACAAAGGGGAGCTGGAAAAGGTTCCTACTTTTAAAGATAAGGTACGCCAGCAACCGGAAAACGTGAACGCGGGGTTACTTACTTACCCCGTGCTGATGAGTGCAGATATACTTATTCACCGTGGTATAAAGGTGCCTGTAGGTAAAGACCAGGAACAACACCTGGAAATGGCCCGCAATTTTGCACAGCGTTTCAACAACCGTTATGGTTACCTTTTCCCTGAACCGGTAGCGTTTAATTTTGGAGATGACCTGATAAAAATCCCTAGTCTGGATGGCACCGGTAAGATGAGTAAAAGCGAAAATCAGATGGCCACCCTCTATCTTTCTGATAGCGATGACCTGATCATGAAAAAGGTGAGTAAAGCGAAATCAGATAGTGGTGTGAAGGTGGAAGGTACTCCTATGCCTGAATCTGTACAGAACCTGTTCCTGTTAATGCAGCAGGTATCTGCCCCGGACGCAATTAAGTTCTTTGAAGATCAATATCAGAACCAGGGTATTCGTTTCGGTGATATGAAAAAGCAATTGGGCGAAGATATGGTGCGTTTTATCACACCTATACGTCAGAAAGCCCTTGAGCTGCAGCAGGATCATGCTTATTTGAACCGTATAATGAAAGCAGGAGCAGAGAAAGCAAGGGAAAGTGCGGCACAGACTTTGCAGGAAGCCAGAAAACTTATAGGTATTAATTATTATTAATTACCAGCTGTAACAAGTTTTTTAGATTGATAATCAAATAATTTTATGTAAATTATCGGATTGTAGTCTGCTACTTATTACCAACCGGCCCCGCCGAAAAGAACGATTAACGACCCTGATAATGTCATGGCAAAACTAAATAAGATTAAACATATCGCGATAGCCGGTAATATTGGTGCGGGGAAAACTACCCTTACTGAACTGTTATCCAAGCATTACAAATGGACTCCCCAGTTTGAAGATGTAGAGCATAATCCTTATCTGAATGACTTCTACGAAGATATGCCCCGCTGGTCTTTTAACCTGCAGGTATATTTTCTTCATGGCCGTTTAAAACAACTGCTGGAAATCCAGAACGGAAAGGATATTGTTATACAGGACAGAACTATCTACGAGGATGCACACATTTTTGCACCTAACCTGTACGAAATGGGATTGATGACCAAAAGGGACTTCGATAACTATTTTAACTTCTTTGAAACATTGAAGTCGATGGTAGAACCACCGGACCTGCTGATATATCTGCGTGCTTCCGTGCCTACCTTAGTTGCACAGATCCAGAAAAGAGGGCGTGAATACGAAGAGAATATCCGCCTCGATTACCTGAAAAGACTGAACGAATATTATAACAACTGGATAGAGAAATATACAGAAGGTCCTTTACTCATTATCGATATCGATAAGAATAAATTCCCTGAGAGTGATGAAGATCTGGGAGAAATTATCTCCCGTATAGATTCTCAGTTGCATGGACTTTTTTAATCGATATTAAAATAATTTCCTAATATTGCCTCCTCACTTCCCGGTGAGGAGTTTTTTTTGTTTGTTAACGAATACCGTTTGTTTTGAAAAAGATGTTTGTTTCCATTGTTTGTACAATGTGCAGCGTGCTTTCGTGCGCACAGAATTTATGGCTTTCCGCAGAAAAGCAACAGTACCCGGGCACATACAGCCGGCATTTTCAGCAGGTGTTTACTGCTATGCAAAACCAGGCCGCACTGGCTTATATAACTGTGCCCTCTGCAGGTGTAAATGCCGAAAGAAGGTTCATGCTAAAGGCGCTTGGTTTATACAGTGCTGTAGTTACATTACCAGCTCCACCAGGAGCTTTTGCATTCAGTATGCAGCAGGCAGGATACAGCGCTTACCGGCAACAACAGGCAGGCATTGCCTATGGCAGACAGTTAGGGGATAAACTAAGCATAGGTATGCAGCTGGATTATCTTTCCAGTACTATCCCGCAATACGGAAGTGCAAATACCATTACTTTCGAATTGGGATGCCTGCTGCATATCACGCCACAATTACACGCAGGGCTACATCTGTTCAATCCTGTTAACCGAAAACTGGGCGATGAACCATTATCTGTTATCTATACTGCAGGCATCGGCTATGAAGTTTCAGAAGACTTCCTGATCAGCACTGTAGTAGTACAGGAAAATGATGTGTCACCTGTCACTAAGGTGATGTGTGAATACCGGATCATCCCACAGTTATCGCTTCAATTGGGCACTTCTCCAGCCAATGTTGCCACCAGTTTCACACTTGGCAGAATGCGCATTTTCTTCTCCGCTTCTCATCATCCTCAACTTGGCTTTACACCTAATACTTCCATTATATGGCAATTAAAAAAAGCTTAATACTGTTGCTATTATATAGCCAGTACATACATGCACAGGAATTAACTGCAACAGCAGAAAATCAGCTGGAAAATCATATGGCAATACCAGATGATGATGCGCAGCTGCAACTGCTAAACAGTTACACACGCCATAAGATTTCTTTAAACACCGCAGACGCAGCTGCCTTACAATCACTGGGTTTATTAAGCCCCTTGCAGATCACTAACTTCATGTTATACCGGCAGCTGTTGGGGAAGCTGTTAAGTATTTATGAATTACAGGCAATACCAGGCTTTGATGCAGCTCTTATCCGCAGTATACTGCCCTATGTGCAGGTAGGCGATGATCTGCAACCACACTATACTTTAAAAGACTATACGCACAAGGGGGACCATGCATTCTTATTCCGGTATAATAATCCCGGTAAACTATTACTCCGTTACCGATATAATTATCCCGGTTATATAAGCTGGGGAATGCTGACAGAGAAAGATGCAGGAGAAAAACTATTCGACTTTAACAGCGCGCACCTGTTCATAAAAAACTATAAACACATTAAAGCATTAGCCCTGGGGGATTTTACCGTAAACATGGGGCAGGGCCTTATCAACTGGCAAACGCTGGCGTTAGGTAAAGGTCCTGCTGTAATGCAGATAAAAAGAGAAAGCGATTTATTGCGTCCCTACGCTTCCGCAGGAGAATTTTATTTCTACCGGGGTGCAGGTATTACACTACAACATAACCACTGGGAAGGAACAGCATTTATTTCATTAAGACAATTAGATGGGACAATAGATACATTACTGGCATCACTCTACAGCAGCGGTTATCATCGTACAGCTACAGAACGGCAAAAAAGGAATGCGATACAACAATTTACAACAGGAGGTAATCTTTCCATCGTAAAACAAAACTGGCATACGGGTATTAATATCATCCGGCATCACTATTCCGTTCCATTACAAAAAGACAACAAGCCCTACAATCTTTTTGCATTCTCGGGTAAACAATTGACCAACGCCAGTATAGACTATGCCGCTACCTGGAAGAACCTTCATTTCTTTGGGGAAATAGCCATGAGTGATAACCTCAAAACAGGAATGGTACATGGCATACTGGCCAGTGTAGCAAAAAATGCAGATATCAGTATACTGTACCGTAATTACGACCGGGCCTATCACGCTATGTATGATAATGCGTTCGGAGAATATTACAAAGCTGTAAATGAACGTGGATTATATACGGCTATTGCATTAAAGATCACTCCGTATTTAATAGTGAACGGTTATGCGGACGTATTCAGTTTTCCCTGGTTATCATACAGCATAAATACACCGGCAGGCGGAAAAGAAGTATTGCTCTCCCTCACTTATACTCCTGATAAACACACCGAAGCATTTATCCGTTACAGCTATTCAACCAAACAACAAAAAGATAACGATGACAATTTTATTAAATGGCCTGTACAGGTAAAGAAACAAAGCTGGCGATGCCAGACAACTATGCAGCTAAAAAAAGGACTGATTATAAAGAGCAGGGTAGAAGTAAATAAATCCGGTAATCAACAAGGCTTTTTATTATTTCTTGATGCTGCTTACCAACTCCCGGAAACATCATTTACATTTTCCGGCAGATATATAACATTTGTCACCGGAGGTACTGCTACAACAATGTACGTTATAACATCCGGCATCTTATATGAGTATATGTTGTCACAGTTATATGGCAGAGGATGCCAGTACCAATTATGTACGCAATGGCGTTTAATGCCACGGTTATCGCTATGGGCACGGTTTCAGCAGACTACTTACTTAGCCTTTGCATCGGAACAAAGTAATAAAAATATTATCACGTTGCAGGTACAACAATTATTTTAAAGATATAATAGACAAATAATATTAAAAAGCAGACACTTTTTTTGTACTTATAATATTGTGAATAATATTATTACATATTTAAAAATTATCTGTTCCTAAAAAAAAGTTAAAATATTCTTGGTAGGGAGAAAAAAAAATCTATAAATTGTGCTCCGCAACCAAAATCTAAATCGTAATATGAAAGAGGCCAACATCTCTTTTTCCTGCTGTGCCGTAAGTTACCTTTTGTCAACCTTTTTACAGCGGTTATGTTTTATGCATTTCGCAGTGGGGAACGAGTTATGTACTGTGCCACACACAGCCATCCAGGTTCTTGCCGCCTTCACCCCGGATGGTTTTTTTAGCAAAAAAGTTATTATTATAAAAACTGTGGTTTAAGCTTATGAGGCTTTTGCTGTAATGGCTGTTGGTTGGCTATTGCGGTAAGAGCGCAACTCATTTTAAATTTTTTATTGTCAACTAAATCTAAATCGTTTTATGAAAAGAGCGTTACTCTTTCTCACTATGCTTATGGTGAGCGTAACTCTGGCGTTTGCCCAACAACGCCAGATTACGGGTAAGGTTACCGGCGCAGACGGATCTCCTTTACCTTTCGCAACAGTACAAATTAAAGGGACAACAACAGGGACAACAACAGATCAGCAAGGAAGTTTTAAACTGGCTGTAACAGGAAGCAATCCTGTTCTCACCATCAGAAGTGTAGGGTTTGCCACACAGGAAATTACGCTTGGAAATAGCAACGCTATCACCATAAAACTGAAAGAAGAAGACAAAAACCTTCAGGAAGTAGTAGTGACTGCATTAGGTATTACCAGAAAAAAGAATGAACTGGCTTACTCCGCACAAACAGTAAGTGCAGAAGAGCTGAACAGGACACGTGACCCTAACGTTGTAAACTCTTTATCAGGTAAAGTTGCAGGTCTGGAAGTACGCAGAAACAGTACAATGGGTGGTTCTACCAATATTGTACTGCGTGGTAACAAATCTTTTCAGAACTCAAACCAGGCATTGTTCGTAGTAGATGGAGTACCTATCGATAACTCCACTACAAACACCTCTGACCAGGCTTCTGGTCGTGGCGGTTTTGACTACGGTAATGCTGCTGCCGATATTAACCCGGATGACGTACAATCAATAAACGTACTGAAAGGTGCGGCTGCTGCTGCATTGTACGGTTCCCGTGCTGCAAATGGTGTGATCATGATCACCACCAAGAAAGGCAGAAAAGGATTGGGCGTAACGGTTAACGTAGGTGGTACATTAGGTACGATGGATAAGAGTACCTTCCCTAAATATCAGAAACAATACGGTGCTGGTTACTATGATCAGGACGATTCCAGATACGAATCACCGGATGGACATTTCCTGTACAGGGATATCGATGGTGATGGTCAGAAAGACCTGGTTGTACCTATGTCAGAAGATGCTTCTTTCGGTGCTAAATTCGATCCAAACCTGATGGTATACAACTACCGTTCATTCGATCCAACCTCTCCCCAGTATAAAAAACCAAGCCCCTGGGTAGCTGCTGCACACGACCCATCTTACTTCTTCAAAAATACAACCACTTCTAATACCAGTGTTAGTATCGATGGTGGCGGAGATCAGGGTTATTTCAAACTCGGTTATACAAAGACCATTGAGAACGGTATGCTCCCTAATGCTAAACTGGCAAAGGATATGCTGAACTTCGGGGCCTCTTATAATTTAACCAGCAAATTAACAGCCAGTGCTGCTGTGAATATGTCTAAGGTAGATGGTAAAGGCCGTTATGGTACCGGTTATGATGAATTCAACCCTATGCAGGGCTTCCGCCAGTGGTGGGAGATGAACGTAGATGTGAAACAACAGCAGGAAGATTATGAAAGAACAAAACTAAACAAGAGCTGGAACCTGCAGGACCCGAACAATCCTGTTCCTATATACACAGATAACCTGTATTTCATGAGATACGAAAACTACGAGAAAGATAATCGTATTCGTTATTTCGGAAATGTTGCGCTGAACTATAAAATTACCAACTGGATGAATTTACTGGGTAGGGTGAGTATGGATACTTATACCCAGTCTCAGGAAGAAAGGAATGCAGTAGGTAGTAAAAATACCTCTTCTTATTCAAGATATGACGGTACGTTTGGTGAATATAACTATGACCTGTTACTGAATATTGATAAGGAAATTAATAACAATTTCAAGTTTACAGGTCTCGTAGGCGGTAACGTTCGTAATACCCGCGTAAAATACGTTCGCGAAGAAACGAACGGTGGACTGGTAGTACCTAAATTATACTCCTTATCTAACTCAGTAAACCCTATACAGGCACCGGTTGAAGCGGATAGTGCTCTGCAGGTGAATGGCATTTTTGCAAGCGTTGGATTAGGGTACAAGAAGATGTTATTCCTGGATCTGACCGGTCGTCGTGATCAGTCTTCCACTTTACCTAAAGGGAATAATACATACTATTATCCATCCGCATCACTCGGATTTGTGTTCTCTGAAGTAGTACATGCTCCATGGTTATCTTATGGTAAATTACGTGTGAACTACGCACAAGTAGGTAACAGTGCACCTGCACAGGCGTTGATCGACGCTTATGACAAACCAAGTGGTTTCGGTAGTGTGCCGCTGTTCTCTGTACCGGCTACTAAAGCAAATGCTCACCTGAAACCAGAACAGACAAAGAGCTTTGAAACAGGTGTGGAAGCATCCTTCTTCCAGAACCGTGTTAGCTTGGACGTTACTTACTACAGTTCAAAAAGTATTGATCAGATCCTGCGTTTACCCGTTTCAAGGGCTACCGGTTATGATCAGATTTATATAAATGCAGGTACCATCAGCAACAAAGGGGTGGAAGTAAGCCTGAATGTAACACCGGTAAAAACACGCGACTTCTCCTGGGTTGTTGGTGTAAACTGGTCTAAAAACAAGAGCAAAGTACTTGACCTGCCTTCTGGTGTAGATTTTATCCAGCTGGGTTCTTTTACCTTACAGGGTGGTATCACCATCGGTCATGCTAAGAATGATGCATACGGTGTAATCCGGGGCACGGACTTCATATATGATAAATCCGGTAAAAAAGTGGTGTATGATGCAGACGGAGATAACCCTGGTTACTATGAGAAAACCGGTTCTGCCAACAATGTAATCGGTAACTATACTCCGGACTGGATTGGTGGTATTACCAATACTCTCAGATACAAGGACTTTGCATTATCCTTCCTGGTGGATATGAAACATGGTGGTGATGTATTCTCCCTGGATCAGTATTACGGACAAGGTACCGGTATCTATGCAAGCAGCGTAAGACTGAATGATAACGGCAAGAATATCAGAGATGCAGTAGAAGATGGTGGTGGTATTATTTTCGATGGTGTTACACCTGATGGAAAGACCAATACACAAAGAGTACGTGTAAGTGGTACCCGTGGTTTAGGTTACAATGGTTTCCCAAGCAAAGCATTTGTTTACGATGCTAGCTTTATAAAATTACGTGAAGTATCTCTTACTTATTCTTTACCTGTTAGCCTGATGAGCCATATCAAAACATTTAAAGGAATTGATATCAGCCTGCTGGGCCGTAACCTCTGGATCATTCATAAGAACTTACCTGATGCGGATCCTGAAGAAAACCTCAGTGCAGGTAATATCCAGGGTTATCAGAGTGGTGTATATCCTACTTACCGCACTTTTGGTTGCAACGTAAGGTTCAGGTTCTAATTATCAGTTAAGAAAATATTCGACATGAAAAAAATATTTGTATATATATCAGTGCTTGTTTTGGCTACTTCCTGTACAAAACTTAGCAGCCTGAATGACGACCCTAAAAAGGCTGTCGTTGTTCCCGGAGAGATGCTGTTCTCTTCAGCAGAGAAAAGTCTGTACGATAACCTGATGTCCAACAACGTAAACCTGAATGTATTCAGGTTACTGGCCCAATATCAGGCACAGGTTACCTATATTACAGAAAGCCGTTATGACCTGGGTACCCGTAACATTCCACAGGCTTTCTGGCAGGCATTATACAGAGATGTATTAAAAGATCTCTCTGCCGGTAAAGCACTCATCAAAGCTGATTCTGCTTTATTGCCTGCTGATGTGATCATTAAAAAGAATAAACTGGCAATCATTGATATCACAGAAGCATATACCAATTTTATACTGGTAACCTGTTATGGCAATATTCCTTATACCGAAGCAATGGATATCAACAAACTGGACCCTAAGTTTGATGATCAGAAAACGGTGTATTATGATTTGCTGGACCGTCTGAAAGCAGACGTTGCCGCATTGGATGTGTCACAGGGCAGTTTCGGTAGTGCCGACCTTATATACCAGGGTAACGTGGCTTCCTGGATTAAGCTGGCGAACAGCATAAGATTAAAAATGGGACTGGTAATTGCTGATGTAGACAATGCCAAAGCGGTAGAAGTGATAAACGATGCAGCAACAAATGTCTTTACCTCTAATGCAGACAATGCCATATTAAAATACCTGAGTTCTGAACCAAATACAAACCCTATCTGGGTAGACCTGGTAAAGAGCAAGCGTAAAGACTATGTAATACCTACCACACTGGTAGACCCAATGAACGCTACCAATGACCCCAGACGTCCTTTCTATTACACCGCAACAACGCCCGGTGTATATGTAGGAGGTGTTTATGGCTCGGGTAATGTCTATTCCAGCTACTCACATGTAAGCGCAAAAATTACAGCACCCGATTTTGAAGCAATACTGATAGACTATGCAGAAGTAGAGTTTGCACTGGCAGAAGCAGTTGCCCGCGGTGGATTTTCTGTATCAGGTACAGCTGCTGATCACTATAATAAAGGTATTACAGCTTCTATTACTTACTGGGGCGGTTCTGCAGCAGATGCAGCTACCTTCATCGCTCAGCCAACTGTAGATTACACTAAATTGAGCGGTACCTGGCAGTCAAAAATAGGTATGCAGAAATATATCGCCTTATATAACAGGGGATATGATGCCTGGCTGGAATGGAGAAGACTGGATTATCCTATCTTAAACGCTCCGGTTGATATTGCTTACAGTAACATTCCTGTAAGGCTGACGTATCCTGTCAGTGAACAGAACCTGAATAAAACGCAATATGATGCAGCCGCAGCTGCAATTGGTGGAGATAAAGTAACTACCAAGTTATTCTGGGATAAATTCTAAACAGGGCTATAATTGTTAAAAGTCTCCGGCATCTGTCGGAGACTTTTTTGTTATTGTATACTTAAATAGTTTATTTTTACAGGGGAAAAATGCGGTTGAAATAGCATTTTTCCAAAATATATTTTTAAAATATAGAACCCGTAGTAGTTTTTTTTGTTAATCATACGGACCCGACCCAGGTAAAAGCAATACAACCAGAATCAACATAACCAGAATCAATACAGTCAGAATCAATATAACCAGAATCATCAGATAGAAATGTATATGAGACTCTTATAAATGGACTTTATTATACACTAACTGCAGTTGCATTTAATCATTTGCATAAAATCTTAGAACCGTTATGCTTAAACAACTACTAATCCTGTTTTCGTTTTTGCTTTTTACACTTAACATTTTTGCCCAGCAACGTGAAGTTACTGGAAAAGTGACCGGTAGCGATGGTGCGCCAATACCGTTTGCCACCATACAGGTCAAAGGTACCAACAGGGGTACTACCGCTGGTCAGAACGGGACTTTCCGTTTAATGGTAGACGGTAACAATGCTGTTTTACAAGTCAGAAGTATAGGTTTCTCCGTTAAGGAAATTGCAGTAGGAGATAATTCCAATCTGAATGTTACGCTTGCGCAGGATAATACTAACCTGGAGGAAGTAATTGTAACGGGGTTGGGTATCCGGCGTGAGAAAAAAGCATTAGGATATGCTGTGCAGGATGTAAAGGGGGATGATCTGGTAAAGGCCAGTCAGGGCGACGCTTTAAGGGCATTGTCCGGTAAAGTGGCCGGATTGCAGGTAGTAGGGTCTGGTGGTACACCAGGCGCAGCTACCTATATTAAATTAAGAGGTACTAATTCACTTACAGGTAATAACCAGCCGCTGTTTGTGATTGATGGTATTCCAATAGATAACTCACAGAATTATTCAGGAGATCCCTCTGATGGTACTAATAATGTATTGGGGGGCGCTACCAACACGAACCGTGGTGCAGATATCAACCCGGATGATATAGAAAGTATTTCTGTATTGAAGGGGCCGGCTGCAGCGGCTCTTTATGGTATTGATGCTGCTAATGGCGCTATTATCATTACTACTAAAAAAGGGAAAGCTGGCAGAATACAGGTAGAGTTCAGTACCGGTGTTTCATTCGATGTGGTAAACAGGTTGCCCAAGATACAGATGGAATACGCCAGAGGCACGAACGGAAAACTGCTGCCATTTACGTCAACCAACCGTTATTCCTGGGGCCCGAAAGCAGATACACTGTCCTGGACAGGCATACCAAATGAGTACGATCAGCATGGTGATGTAGTGGGTAGGTCTGATCCTTCCGCTAAAATACCTTTCCATCCTTATAATAATACAAAGGACTTCTGGAGAACAGGAACTACTTATAATAATTCCCTTTCTTTTACCGGAGGTTCGGATGTAGCCACCTACCGGATGTCCGTATCTCATCTTTATCAGAACTCTATTGTACCTACGCAAAGCCTTCAACGCAGTTCTGTGGCATTTGCAGGCCAGCTGAAGGTTTCTGAAAAGGTGAAAGTATCCAGCAATGTTAACTTTACAACATCTGGTGGTAATATGCCTCAGAATGGTAGCAACCTTTCCGGTATCATGCTGGGATTAACGAGGACACCTATCAGCTTTGACAATTCCAATGGCGGATTAAAGGCTGATGATCCTAAGACCTATTTATTCTCCAATGGATTACAAAGGTCTTACCGTAATGGTACTTATGATAATCCATATTGGACAATTAATCAGAACCCTTATACTACAGCGTTGAACCGTATTATCGGGAATGTGCAGATGGACTGGGGTATTTCGCAGGACTTTACCCTTACTTACCGCATAGGAACGGATATCTATAGTGATAACCGTCACCAGTATTATGAAATACAGTCTGGTGCCTACCCTGATGGTAGAGTGTTTGATGACAGGTATACCTATAAAAGTGTGAACTCTGATCTGATCCTTGGTTACAGTAAGCAGCTATCCAAAAGTTTCCGTCTGGATGCAAAGGTGGGTAACAACTATTACTCCCGTAAACTGGATGAATTATATGTTCAGGGAGATGGATTAACTTCTCCCGGTTATAATAATATCAGTAACGCAACCGCTCAGAAGTCATATAATTTTGTCTCTCCATACAGAAGAGCGTCCGGATATTTTGATATTAACCTGGACTTCATGTCCACGCTGTTCCTGGAAGTAACAGGACGTAATGACTGGTCCTCTACTTTACCTAAAAAGAACAATTCATTTTTTTATCCTTCTGCCAGCCTTGGATTCGTATTTACAGAACTGGAAGGTTTAAAAGGTGGAAATGTGTTAAATATGGGTAAGATCCGTTTATCTGTTGCGCAGGTAGGTAAAGATCCCGGCCCTTTCAATATCCGTTCTTTCTTTACACCTACTACTTTTCCTGATGGATATACTACCGGTGTTACTTTCCCGTATGATGGCAAAGGTAGTTTCAGTTTAAATTATGTATTGGGTAATCCGAACCTGAAGCCAGAGAAAACAGTTTCATACGAAGCCGGTTTGCAGTTGCAGTTCTTACAGAACAGGCTGGGACTGGATGCAACGTATTATTATTCCAAAGGTACAGACCTGCTGGTACGTTCTCCGATAGCAGGATCTACAGGATTTCAGTATGTTACACTCAATGCAGGTTCTATTCAGAACCATGGACTGGAAATATCGCTTACTGCAAAGCCAGTCGTAGGGAAGACATTCTCCTGGGATATGGTGGTTAACTATAGCATGAACAGGAGCAAGGTGCTGAAACTGGCGCCAGGTATTAACCAGATCACCGTGAATGGTTTTACCGGTACTACCATTTCACATCTGCCGGGTAAACCTGCCGGTATCATCTATGCTTACGGATGGTTGAGGGATAGTCAGGGACGCATTGTGATCAGCGACAAGAGCGGAGACTTTGGTTATCCTGTAGTATCAACACAACAGACACAGGTGGGTGATCCCAATCCCAAGTTCCTGTTGGGATTCGGTAATACTTTCACTTATAAAGGACTGTCATTATATACATTGTTCGACTGGAAACATAAGGGTGAGATGTGGAATGGGACCCGTGGTTCTTTAATGGCCATCGGTACTTCTGCCTATACATTGAACCGTGGCAGTAACAATCTTTTCCAGGGTGTAATGGGCCATCTGAGCGATGCAGGTGAGATCGTACATAATGAGGGAGCAGCAGAGAAACCCGGTGCGGGAGCTGCAAATACCACCCAGGTACCGCTTGATCAGGCATGGTATCAGGGTAATGGTGGCGGCTTTGGCGCACAGACAGAAACATTTATAGATGATGCTTCTTACATTAAACTCCGTGAGGTAAGTCTTGCTTATGATTTTAACCTGGCAAAAACAGGTAACGGGAAATTCATTAAAACGATATCTGCCAGTTTGTTTGCCCGTAATATCCTGTTATGGTCTCCCTACAAAGGGATAGATCCCGAAACCAGTCTTACAGGAGCTACGAATGCGCAGGGTATAGACTATTTCAATATGCCCGGCACCGCCAGTTATGGATTGAACCTGAAGTTTAAATTCTAAACCGTTAAAAAGTAAGACATGTTACGTACTACAAAATATATACTACCCATCCTGATCCTGCTGTTTGTTACGCAGGGTTGTAAGAAAGCATACTTTTATAGTGGTATTAATGAAGATCCATCCCAGTTAAAAGCGCCTACACCATCCGCTATACTGCCAGGGGTTATTCTGTCGAGCGCTTATACCTGGGGTGGGGATGCCTCCCGTTTTGCTTCCATCTTTATGCAGCAGGCTACAGGGGCAGCAAACCAGTCGGCCAGTTATAACAGTTATATATTAACACCGGATGATGTGGACAATATGTGGTATGCCGGTTTTTACGGGTCCATTATGACCAATATAGATACCCTCATAAAAATTGCAGAAAGCAAAGGACAGTTGCATTATGCAGCAGTGGGTAAAATCCTGATGGCAAATGACCTGGGAGAGGTAACTGATTACTGGGGAGATGTTCCTTATACAGAAGCATTTCAGGGGTTGAACAACACCCAGCCTAAATATAATACGCAGCAACAGATTTACGATACTTTGCAGAGCTTACTGGACCAGGCGATTACCGAACTATCTACAGATGATGGCAGTGCTTTTCAGCCAGGTGAAGGGGATGATATTCTATTCAAAGGAAAGCTCAATATGTGGCTCAAATTTGCGCATTCCCTGAAGGCGAAGTTTTACCTGCACTTAATAAAAGTAGATAATACTGCCTTGGCAAAAGCAAAGGGTCAGATCGCTGACGGATTTGCTGATGGGGAAGGCGCATTCGTGAAATTTGTAGGAAGCAAGGCTGTTACTACCCAGGCGCCCTGGTATCAGTTTAATGATCAGCGAGGAGATATTACATTCGACGGGTACCTGAACAACCTGTTATATACCAGCGGAGATCCCAGGTATGGCGTTTATTATGACCCTTCCGATAGTACCCTGTTAGGTAGTTTGTATGGATCCAGGAATTCCCCTGTCTATTTTATGTCTTATGATGAACTGAAGTTCATTGAAGCAGAAGTAGCTTTCAGGCAAAACGACAAAACAACGGCTGCCGCCTCCTACAATGAAGCGGTAAGGGCAAATCTGATGAGAACCGTAGACAGTTCCACTTACCTTACCTCAGTGCAGAAAACAGCTGCCAATATCACTTTGCAGGATATTATGGTACAGAAATACATTGCCTTATTCCTGGACCCGGAAGCATGGACAGACTGGCGCAGGACAGGCTACCCTGTATTAACAGCTCCTGCTAACAATGCATTGAACGGCGCCCTGCCCCGTTCTGTATATTATCCCAGTAGTGAGGTCCGTTACAATAAAAATACACCAGCCAATACCACGCTCACACGCCGGGTATGGTGGGATGTACCATAAATTAAAGGGAACATAATACAATACTTATAAAAAAGAGACCTTTCATATTGAGGTCTCTTTTTTACATTTGTACCGTAAAATCAAAATATGGAAAATCAGCAGGAAGAACAAAGTCAGCTTAATATTGAGTTAAGTGAAGAAATAGCAGAAGGTGTGTATGCCAATCTGGCCATCATCACACATTCCAATGCAGAGTTTGTAGTGGATTTTGTGAATGTGATGCCCGGCTTGCCAAAGGCAAAAGTGAAGTCCCGTATTATATTGACACCACAACATGCCAAGCGCTTCATGAGAGCCATGGTGGACAACATCAAGAAGTATGAGTCTGTTCATGGGCCTATCCAGGACCAGGAACCGGTAAATCTCCCTATGAATTTTGGCGGACCTACAGCACAGGCATAATCGTATAATCGGATCATGAGTCATATAGTTTCCTATCAACACCTGCGGGATTTTACCAGGGAAGTCTTTGTGCGTATGGGTTGTTCCCCCGCAGATGCGGATACAGCCAGCGAAGTATTATTGTCTGCCGATCTCAGGGGCATCGATTCTCACGGAGTGGCCCGGTTAACCGGGTACGTGCGGTTATGGGAAGCGGGACGTATCAATACAAAGCCTGACATCCGTATTGTACATGAAACGCCCAGCACGGCTGTTGTAGACGGTGATAGCGGCCTGGGACTGGTGGTAGCGCCTTTCGCCATGGCTATTGCCATTCAGAAGGCCACTGCTGTAGGCACCGGCTGGGTAAGCGTAAAAAATTCCAATCACTTCGGTATTGCTGGTCAGCATGCCATGATGGCCCTTGAAAAGGATATGATCGGTATGGCTATGACCAATGCCAGCCCGCTGGTAGCGCCTACTTTTGCTACAGAGCGTATGCTGGGTACCAATCCTATTGCGGTAGCCATTCCTGCCAATGAACAGCCCCCCTTCGTGGCAGACTTTGCCACTACTACCGCTGCCAATGGTAAACTGGAGATCCTCCAGCGCAAGCACGAGGAAGCCCCTACCGGCTGGATACAGGACAAAGACGGACAGTCCAGCACCAATCCACATGAACTGAAAGATGGCGGGGCCTTGCTGCCCCTGGGTGGCGACCGCGACCATGGAAGTCATAAGGGATACTGCCTGGGTTCCATCGTGGATATATTCTCGGCGGTTCTCTCAGGCGCCAACTATGGCCCCTGGGCACCTCCGTTCGTGAGCTTTTTACCCCTGGCACCAGACCCTGTAGGGCAGGGCCTCGGGCATTTCCTGGGCGCTATGCGTATTGACGCATTCCGGCCGGCAGATGAGTTTAAATCGCATATGGACAACTGGATCACCCGTTTCAGGAACGCTACCCCGGTAGCCGGAGAAAAGGTGCTGATCCCGGGAGATCCGGAGCGGGAAATGGAAAAGGAGCGGAGAGAAGCAGGTATCCCATTGCTGGAAGCTGTAGTAAAAGATTTGCAGGAAGTAGCCGGGAAATTTAAATTGAATTTTTAAAATAAGGTTAAACACCGAACTTGCGGCTTTTTAGCCAGTAAACATATAACAATACAACAGCAAATGAAGATCTTAAAATTTGGCGGCACTTCTGTAGGCAAACCTGAAAGGATGCATGCCGTAGCCGAACTGGTGACTGCCGATAATTCCCCTAAAATAGTGGTTTTGTCTGCATTGTCCGGCACTACCAACTCACTGGTAGAGATCGGACAATCATTGTCTGAAGGAAAAAAGGAACAGGCCAAGGAACGGATAGACAAGCTGGAAGCACATTACAGAACATTCTGTGAAGCACTGGTGAAGCAGGCTGCCTTCCGTGCTAAAGCCAATGCTGTTGTAGATGAACATTTCGAGTTCCTGAACATCATTCTTAAGATCTCTTTCAACGAAGCGCTTAATAAAGACATCCTGGCTCAGGGTGAATTATTATCCACCAGGCTGTTCAGCGTATACCTGGAAGAAGCCGGCGTTGCAGCTGTGCTGATCCCTGCGCTCGACTTCATGAGCATAGACGAGTTCGAAGAACCGGAAATTCCCCGTATTAAGATCAGACTGGGTACTATGCTGGAAAAACATCCCGGCCAGACCATCTTCATTACACAGGGATACATCTGCCGTAATGCAAGAGGTGAAGTAGATAATCTGAAACGCGGTGGCAGCGATTATTCTGCTTCCCTGATCGGCGCTGCCATCCAGGCCAGCGAAATACAGATCTGGACGGATATCGATGGCATGCACAATAACGATCCCAGGGTAGTGAACAAAACCTTCCCTATCGAGCAGTTGTCTTTTGATGAAGCGGCAGAACTGGCCTACTTCGGCGCTAAAATCTTACATCCTGCTTCTATATGGCCTGCACAGCATTTTAACATCCCGGTTAAATTGCTGAACACGATGGAGCCTGAAGCAAGAGGTACTATCATTACCGAATTACCTAACGGTGATGGCGTAAAAGCAATCGCTGCAAAAGATGGTATCATCGCTATCAAAATCAAATCCAGCCGTATGCTGCTGGCATATGGTTTCCTGCGTAAGATCTTCGAAGTATTTGAAAAATACCGTACTCCTATCGATATGATCACTACTTCCGAAGTAGCTGTTTCCCTGACAATAGAAAGTACCCTGCACCTGGACCAGCTGCTGAAAGAACTGCAGCCTTTTGGTACAGTAGAACTGGACCATCACCAGACGATCGTATCAATAGTAGGTAATGAAGTAGCAGCTACACCATCTATCCTGAAAAGAGTATTTGAGGCGCTGAATGAAGTGCCTTTAAGAATGATCTCTTATGGTGGCAGCCGTCATAACATTTCTATCCTGATAGGCGGACAACATAAAATCAAAACATTACAACTCCTGAATAAAGGGTTGTTTGATCTTGAATAATCATATTGAAAAAGGATGGCGATCGCCATCCTTTTTCAATTATCCTCAAAGTACCCGATCTTCCGCATATAACTTACCTCTATCGTATATACATCATATTCTTCTGTTACCTTGCCCTGCAGTATATAAAACCCGCCTTTCTGAAAAGGGTAGGTCCTGAGTATATCCGGAAAATGTACCGTATCAATAAAATCCCCTTTTACGTCCATAAAAGTGCCAAAGCTCATAGGGATGCCTTTTGCGGTATGTATCCCTTTTGTGCATACTAAGTAGCCAAGAGTGGAGATTGTTTCGTTTTTATACTGTTTAAAATCCCTTGCAGGGATATAATGGTTCTGCTCATGATGCAGCAGGCTGAAAGGAGAGCACAAAGGAAAACCCAGTAAAGCAATTTCATCAAAAGCAGTTTCATGTTCCGAATAAGAAAGCATAGGTAACTGGCAGTCGGGCAGCTGTTCCTCAAAGAGTGGCTGTATATGATCAGGTACTTTACTCCTCAGCAGCAGGCTGCTTTTCCAGAGCAATTCCTTTTTGGTATAGGTATCAAAACTAAAAGCACCGACCCTGATGAGTATATCCAGTTGTTCGGGGGGAGGAGCGATACGCGTGGTGAAGTCTTCCAGGCTTTTATACAAACCATAGATGGAGCGTTCCTGTAGTACGTCCTCTATCCATTTCTGTTCCAGTCCTTCTATATGTATGAAACCTGTGTATACTGTTTTACCTGTTATTCTCGTATAGTAATCGCTGTTATTCATGCAGGGTGGTTGTATGGTAACCCCCGTCTTTTGCAGTTCACGGAAATATAATTCCCGGTTATAAAAACCACCGAAGTTATTGATCACCGCTACCATGAATTCTGCGGGATAGTATGTTTTTAAAAAGAGGCTTTGATAACTTTCCACAGCAAAGCTGGCAGAGTGTGCTTTGGAGAAGGAAAAGCCTGAGAAACTGGCGATCTGCCTCCATAATTCCTTCGTTACTTCCGGTGGACGATTCAGTCTTTTGCAGTTACCGAAGAACTGGTCTTCTATCTTCTGGAAATCTCCCTGCCCGCGGTATTTTCCTGCCATGGCCCTGCGAAGGATATCTGCGTCTGCCAGGTCCATATCCGCATATTCATGTACGATCTTGATCACATCTTCCTGGTATACCATGATACCGAATGTTTCATACAATACCTCTTTGATAACAGGATGTAAATAGGTTACTTTATCCTGGTTACGGAAATTATGCACATACTGCCGCATCATGCCGGATTGTGCCACACCAGGGCGTATCACAGAACTGGCAGCTACCAGTGTAAGATAATCCTCACATTGCAGTTTCAGCAACAGCTGCCGCATGGCAGGAGATTCTATATAGAAACAGCCAATGGTATTAACGGTACTTAATTGTTTTTTAATAAGCGGGTCGCGCATAAAAGATTTTACATCATGAATATCTATATCTGCTCCATGATTCTCTTTGATGATACCAATGGCATCACGTATATGTCCCAGTCCGCGCTGACTTAAAATATCAAACTTGAACAGCCCGATAGCTTCTGCCTGGTGCATATCCAGTTGTGCCGTGCTGAAGCCTTTGGGAGGCATATAGGTAGCACAATGCTGATGAATAGGGGCTTCGCTGATCAGTATTCCTCCTGCGTGAATACTCAGGTGGTTCGGGAATGCCTTTTTTCCGGCCATTAACTGGCTGAATTGTAAGATCTGTGCCTGCACCTTATCTCCTTTCAGATCAATTGCAAAAGGGGTATCCAGTATCTTATCTATTTCATGTTTGGGTAAGCCATATACTTTCCCTAATTCACGTATGGTTGCATTCTCCTGGAAGGTGGTAACCGTACCTAATAATGCGGTGTGTTCATCGCCATAAGTTTTAAATACATAGTCGATAATTTCATCCCTGTCACGCCAGGAAAAGTCTATGTCAAAGTCGGGAGGAGAGCTGCGGTATGGATTTAAGAATCTTTCAAAATAAAGTTTTAGTTCGATAGGGTCTACGTCTGTAATCTCCAGGCAATAAGCCAGGATGGAGTTGGCGCCACTGCCACGTCCTACATAGAAAAATCCTTTCTCCTGTGCAAACCGTATAATATCCCAGGTAATGAGAAAGTAGCCATTGAAGTGTTGCTGCTGCACTACTTTTAATTCCTTTTCAATACGTTCTCTTGCTTCATCATTATCAGGGCCGTAACGTTTCAGCATGCCTTCATAAGCCAGCTCACGTAATTTCGCCTGGTCCTCTGCTTCACTGTTTAAGAAGTATTTTTTATTACGTGGTACTTTGAAATCAAAATCTATTTCACAGGCATCCATTATCCTTAATGTATTAGCGATAATATGAGGGTACTGTTCATACTTATCAAATAATTCTCCTGGAGTAATCAGGCATTCGTCCGGTTTAGCAGTAGTATGGTCAGATAACTGGCTGATGAGGATATTCTGATCTATCGCACGTAATACCCGGTGTAGCTGATAATGTGCTTCATCCTGAAAAGTAACAGGTTGCAGGATCACCAGTTTATCTTTGTATGTGTGTGTATCTACACGGAACAACTTATTGATCTCTCTTGGCCGTATACCTGCCAGTTCGTTCTCCGCCAGCTCTGGTAAAGGGATGCAGCCCCAGGCATAAATAACGAATGTTCCGGGGAAGAAAGGCGCGCGGTCGGGGAATGGTTCTTTTTTATGCAGGTGATCTGATAGGAAACGGTTGATATGAAACCATCCGTTCATATCACGCGCCAGGAGAATATATTTGAAATCATGTTCATTGCGGCATTCTAATCCTATGATAGGTTTAATAGCGTTATCCCGGCATTCTTTTACGAAGTTCCAGGTATCGGAAGTAATATTGATATTCGTAAGTGCAAGGGAAGTGATGCCGTTTTCACGGGCATGTTTTACGAGGTTATCAGTACTGATGGTACCATACCGCAAGCTGAAAAATGATTTGCAGTTCAGATACATATTTTATCTTGTTTTTCTGGGAAAAGGTGTTACCGGAGGAGGTTCTTTTTTACGTGATTTATCGGGTGGCGCTGCATTGGTCCCTTTCATCAGGTATTGCCATCCAAAGCGGTTTTTAATATGATCTATCGCCTGATAAAGAGCGATCATTTCCTGTGTATCATCGAAAATGCTGATCTGGTAATTTCCCTGTACCAGATGGCTGAAGCGTACACCTATCAGGCGGATCAGTAACCGTCTGTCATATAGTTTATTAAATAATTCTTTTACTTTGGCCAGTAGTACATGATCTGATCCTGTATAGGCGATGGTCATTTGTTTTGTAACGGTTTCGAAATCGGAGTAACGGATCTTTACAGTAACACAACCGGTCAGTTTATCCTGTTGCCGTAATTCGAAGGCAATTTTCTCTGTCATACGCACCAGTTCTGCATGTATGAACTGCATGTCTATTGTATCTGTAGAAAAGGTACTTTCTGTAGAGATGGATTTTTGTTCATGAAAGGGCACTACCGGAGATTCATCGATCCCATTGGCCTTCTTCCATAATGAGATCCCGTTTTTTCCCAGCCATGCTTCCAGCAGCGCTACGGGTATTTCACTTAATGTTTTAACTGTTTCCACGCCACGTCGTCTTAGCTGTCCGGCAGTTTCTTTTCCCACCATGGGTAGTTTCTCTACAGGCATAGGTGCCAGGAATGACTTCTCATCACCGAAAATGATTTCCTTTTGTCCATTAGGTTTGGCTTCGTTGGTAGCCACTTTGGAAATCATTTTATTGGATGCCAGTCCGAACGAAACGGGGAGTTTCATTTTACGGATGATATGTTGTCTTAGCTCTATGGTCCATTTCATGGAGCCAAAGAACTTATCCATGCCGGTAAGGTCCAGGTAAAATTCATCGATGGATGACTTCTCATACAGAGGGGCCTTCTCCGCAATAATATCGGTGATCTCCCTGGAGAGGTTGCTGTATAATTCCATATCACCCTTGCGTATCAGCGCATGCGGGCATAGTTTAAGCGCCGTTTTCATGGGCATGGCAGAGTGAATGCCATATCGCCGGGCCTCATAGCTACAGGCAGCTACTACTGCACGGTCTCCCAAACCGCCTACAAGCAGTGGTTTCCCTTTCAGGCTGTTATCTTCCCTGCATTCTACAGACACAAAGAAGCTATCCATATCGAAATGAGCGATGGACCGGTGTTGTAAAGTGATCATAATAATCAAATATGGTCATCACCGGTTTGTCAGGGAAGAAGATTAAGCAATTCAAATGGTTTCTCCTATCCTTTCCTGATAACCGGATGAGGCTCTTTTTATCAAAACTACTAATATTATTAGCAATAACTAAAAATATTAGCACTATAACTAAACAATAACAATCCGGTTAGAACAATAAGGTATAGATGCGGGTATAGTATTTGAGCGCATCTACTTACACAAAAACACTTTTCCATGAAAAAGCCTGATATTGGCCAAGAGCTGCTGTTATTGTTGTTATTGCTTTTGCCCATGGTTTACCTGGGGATTATATGGCCATCACTGCCTGATATCATCCCTACAAATTTCAGTATCAAAGGTGTTCCTGAACGGATAGGTCTCAAGAGTGATTTCCTGTTACTGATGATTTTCCTTTTCCTTACCAATCTGGTATTATATTTTCTCTTCCGCTATATGCCTCATGTGGAAGATCCTGCACTCAGTACCGAACCGCTGAAGGTTTTGGAGGCTAAGTATTACCGGATCCGTTTCCTGATCCATATTTATCTGGCCGTATTTACTGGTATGATCATTTTTATGGTCAGTTGGGGAAGGCCGTTTGTAATGGAGAGATGGGTATTTTGCGGAGTAGGTATTTTAATAGGGGGCATAGGATTTTATCTGAGAAGATTACAGCCTAATTATTTTGTAGGAGTAAGAACACCGTGGACGTTAAAGAGTACAGAGATCTGGCAGCAAACGCATCAGATGGCGGGTACATTGTGGATGTGTGCAGGAGGGGCTACGATTATCGCCGGGTTCTTCATGCCCGTAGTAACGGGCGTATTCGTGTTGATATTTTTAGGGGCAATACTGGCCGCATTGCCTTATATCTACTCTTACCGTTTGTTTAATACGGATAAGGGATAAATAAAAGAGGGATGTATACTTTGAAGGTACTTCAAGTATACATCCCTCTGGTTCAGGTTATTTATTACAGCCAGCCTCTGCCTCCACCTACAGCACGGAACGGCCATGGAATAAGCAGGAATACCAGGATGAGCGCAATGCCGAAAAATATGAGCGCAGTTTTGTGTTTCTTTGCATCAGTAGCTGCTTTTTTCACTTTAGAATAACCAATATGTACCAGTACAAAGGCAATCACGGCCATTGTAATATGTTCTACAGCATAAAAGCGGAGTATATTATCTCTCATCGCAAATTTCATATTCTGCAATGCCGTTTGTACTACGGGACTGGTTACAAAGTAAAGCACCAGGCCAACCAGTAACTGAAGGTCAAAGAAGATCATGTAGAAAAGACCTGCTTTTTTATCAGCGCCTGTAAAAGGTGTTTTACCGCTAACGCCCATAAAAGCACGAAGAACGGCCCAGATGCCGGCCAGTAAAATAGCCCATCTTAACAGCGAGTGAATAAGTAACAAAGTGTTATGCATAAAATATTGAGTTGAATTTACCGGGCAAAAATAAGTCACCCAACCGGAAGGTAATGCAGTAGTTGCTATTTTTCCTGAAAACATATCATAATTAATTGATAATCAGTATAGTTTTAAGTATTGTGTCTGCTTTCTATCAGGATATAATGGCTTCCCTCTCCGGTATATTCAAATTAACAGTGTCTTCGGGGAGAGTTCGGTGTCTCGTCCTGAAAAAAGTTTACACCTCAAAATGTAAATTATGAGGCAGAAACAGACATTAACAGGTTTAAAAGGTAAAGGCGGCCGACGATTTCAGTATGATTTATCGTTCATGCATCTCGTTGT